>ERZ1673743.354-NODE-354-length-73827-cov-79.638169_pt1 | contig 73827 bp, 65 predicted proteins | sample MGYA00580197_ERZ1673743 | MGnify/ENA primary metagenome ERZ1673743 (study PRJEB41218, sample SAMN15661795) | gut metagenome | host: Homo sapiens | place: Canada: London | collected 2015-08-20/2019-03-30 | study: EMG produced TPA metagenomics assembly of...
TAGATAGATTAATATATTGCAAATTCTGTTTTCCGATATTGTTGCAGATATGCAAATGTTTCATTCGGTCAGCAGTTCTTATATTATATAACAGGATTGAACTCTACAGAAGGAGACAGTGAAATCTGCATCTAAATCCTAACTTTGAATTGCAAATACATTTTGCATAGCTTGGCAATCATGGCTGCGGTTCGTCAGACGGTCCCGGTATCTGAAAAATCCGCCGTCATAATTGTCAATCGTCATATAAATATACAAAATAAATTCCACTTTGTCAAGTCTCTGAATCTTACGAATTGCTACATCTCAGCAGATTGTCCGGCTTTGTCCAAGTATGACCCACTTTGTCCGAAAATGAGACTGAATTTTTAACATTTCAGAGTGGAACTTATTTTTTGACATTCGGTCAGGCCATAACAACACTGTCAAATTTTCGGCGCATTTTCACCATATCCTCTGAAATGGTCTTGTCCTGCATTTTCGCGTATGTCTGCGTCGTTTTTATATTGGCATGGCCGAGCATCTTCGAGATGGTTTCTATCGACACATGATTGTCGAGCGACATACACGCGAAAGTGTGACGGGCAACGTGTGTCGTCAGCTTTTTGGGGATACCTGCGAGATCGGCAATTTCCTTCAGGTAGCCGTTGCAGCGTTGGTTGGATAACACCGGCAACAATCGTCCGGTCTCGTTGATTTTCTTGTGGCCGGAATATTTAGCGAGTATCTGACGCGGAATTTCAAGAAGCGGTATTGAGCTGAGTTCGTCGGTTTTCTCTCGGTGCTTCCGTATCCATTGCTCGCCGTCGGCATCAGTCACAATCATGTCGGCGGTAAGGGTTGACACATCCGAGAAAGCCAGACCGGTGAAGCAGCAGAACACGAACACATCGCGCACTGCCTCCAGTCGTGGAAGCAGTTTTAGGTCAAGCGACATCACCGCGTTCAATTCGGCCTCAGTCAGATGCTCGCGATTGGTTTTCTTTTTGGAATAGGTTTTGCCGTAGAACGGGTCGCGATCAATCCATTTGTAGTTGACGGCATCGCGAAAAATCTTCCTTATAGTGCTGATATAACGTATCGCACAGTTGTGGCCGCACTCTTTCGTTGTGCGCAGCCACAGCTCGAAATCGTCAATCAGTGGGAGTGTCACATCACGCAGGGGGATATCTTTGACTTTTTTGTGAGATTTGAGGTATTCTTCGAGATAAACCACGCAACGCTCCCAGCGGAGTACGGTACCCTCGGTGATATCGCCAAGTTCCAGACGCTTGCGGTATTTCTCGTTGTTCTCGCGGAAAGTTTCAAGGAACATCCGTATTTTCATCTGTTCGTCAACACCGAGAAAGCGTCTTTTCATCGTGTCGGGATTGATGAGCGCACCCTCCGCAACCATTTGTGTATGGATTGCGAGCAGCTTTGCCCGTACAGTTTCAAGGTATCGGTTAAGTTCGATATCAGCCCGGCTTTTGCCTCTGGACATACCTTTTGCCGCAACCCACATATCAGGATTGACGGTTCGGTTGATGTTCAGCTCCGCACGTTGGCCCGCGATCGTGATGCGCAGGATAATCGGTACTTCGCCGTTGCGTAGCACCCGCGCCTTCCGTGCGATGAAGGTCGCGTTGAAAAAGGTTTGGTTGGTCATACTTTGATGTGGTTTAGTGTTACATTAAAGTTACAAAATTTTCTCAGTTTTGCAAACTTCAAGGCAACGATTTGAAAACCACATCAGTAAGAATGTCCGAGGGTACAATCGAGGGTGCAATCGGGTGTCCGATGAAAAATGTACCCTCTAAGGTTGCGCCGACACTATGATTTTAGAGGTTTGGAATCGGTGTAAACCGTTGAACGATAGCGCTCAGAACCCTCGCAAGGGTACAATCCACGCCTCTGTCGGTAGTGTACCCTTTTCGGCCACCCCGCTGCTTCAATATTTTGCGTCGAAACGCCGGTTGGGGGATAACGAAAAACCTCCGAAATCGGCTGGATTTCAGAGGTTTTCTACATTTTGATGTTTTGTCTTGTGACCCCGGAGAGGCTTTATATCTTATATTTAAACACCTAATTATCAAACATTTTAGTCTGCGACAAAATAGGCTGTTCCCTATTTGTACTCCGTCAGATTTCAATGTTCTTCGCCATACTGGATGACGGGAACAAAATTAATAAATAATTCTCAGTCTGTCAAGCGTCTATGTGTTAAATCATCCTAACATGAGTCTTTTGGTGGGAATTTAACCTCCCATAGGAGGCTCCTTTTTGAGGATTCTATTGATTGTTACAGCAACCGAATCATTAAGGAAAAGTGCTGTTTCCTTATCATCCTTGACATATATATGGAACTCGTCAAGCAACGTGTCGAGGGCACATTTGCGGAGTTGCTTCAAATCTCCGGCAACCGGAATCTGTCTATGCGCCTCCCAATACTCAGTCACGGCATGACTCATATATTCCCGAAGAACATTCCTCATGCTTTTCGAGAGTTTTCCCAGACGCTGTCTTGGAACGAACTCCGTTTCGCCGGCTATAACTGGACAAACGTTGACGGTATCATATTGGGGACCATATTGAAGATAGTCCTCAAAAATGCCATGATCGACTTTCACTTCGGCATACTCGGTCGGAACAGATCCTTTATTCTTTGTTTTTGTTTTCTTTGGCATTATAAAAACATTGTCATATATACGGGGAGACAAATTATGTCGGTTTCTTTACGCAAATCCTTGGTATAGATAAGATAACGGTGCCGTATTCTGCTTGAGAACTTATTGGCGAATGCATCAAGAGAGGCATGTGCCTTATACCCGGAAGACTTGACTTCAACCGGGTTTATCTTGTCACCATCAGCAATCAGAAAATCAATCTCATAGTTGTGCTTCCCGCTTTCTGTAGGGAATGTGTAGTAGTACAGTTCATTTCCAGCGGCTTTAAGCATTTGTGATACGACATTTTCATATACATAACCCAGATCAGCGGCCAGTTTGTCACTTAAAAGTTTATGGTAGATGATGTTGTCGGTAAACTTCTTATCCCAAAATGCAAGTGTTATGAACAGCCCCGTGTCACCTAAATACATCTTGAAATTGTCAGTAGAATGATGGAGTGCCATTCCTGCATTCGGATCATTCGCATGATAAGCGATATTGACAACCATCGACTCCTTCATTTCAGAAATGATCTCGTTCAATGAAGATTGGGCAACTCCATCCGTAGCCTGCCATGTCATATATCGGTTGGCATTACCCGTCAACTGCGCCGGAATCTGATGAAATATCTTGGATGCGTTGCCGGTCGGATCTATGCGGTTGAAATCTTTTTCATAGAGATTGATGATTCCTCTTTTTACACGATCCACTTTTTCGAGATTATTGGTTTCAATAAGGGTTGCGATCGCCTTAGGCATACCACCTACCAGCATATACAACCTGAAATCGCGCATTAACTTGCGGTTAGTGGCATCTCCCAGTGGTTTCTTTTCCTGAAAGCATTGTTTCAGCAGGGGAATAGTGGCATGGTCGTTCATAGCCCACTTGAATTCCTCGTAGTCCATTGGATACATGCTCACTTCATTCTCTTCGCTCGGAATCAGGATGTTCTGAACATTTTTTCGGATAGATATAAGAGAGCCGGTCTCAATATAGTCATATCTTCCGTCCGCAACAAGATGTTTGATTGCCTGCCGTGCCATCGGACAGAACTGCACCTCATCAAAGATTATGACTGACTTTCTTATTTCAAGAGTCACGCCGTATTCAAGTTGCAGCTTAAGAAATATCCTGTTCAAGTCAGAGACATCATCGAATAGACTGCGTATCTCTGCCGAGCATTTTGTAAAGTCAATCAGTATATACGAACTATATTCGTTTCTGGCGAATTCCTCGGCAATGGTTGATTTTCCGACACGGCGCGCCCCTTTAATCAATATAGCCGTTGTGCCGTTGTCCTCCTTCTTCCATTCAAGTAACTCGTTATATATTTTACGCTTGAATATCATATAAATGTAATGCTTTGTATTTCAGTGGCAAAGTTACAAATAATAGAGTGATTCTCAAAATGTTTTCACGGTAAATATGGGGTTATTCTCAAAATGTTAGCCTATTGAGCATGTAAATCATAGTTACACAGACGAATAATTTTTTAATTTCGGAATCTAAATGTGTTTATAAGAATAGGGCTATATAGCCTTCTTTGGCGACTTCCCAATGAGGAAACGGAGAGAGGCGTGACGGCAGTGGCAGTTCCGTTGCAGGCAAATCATCGTAATGCGAGCCAAAGCCGTCAGCGGTGTTTGGAGCGACTCCGGCACTACCGCAGACCGCTTTGACAGGAATAAAGAGTCGGCTAAACACCGAATGCCTGAACGCCAGAGCCGGATGCAGAAGCACGGGCTCAGACATTCTTCAGGCTTTCCGTGTTATTTACGCCGTCTCCATCGTATATTATTTCAGTGCCGTTACGCCACTCTCCGTTTATTGCTGTCCACGGGTCGAGACAGTGATGATCCGCCTTCCTGCGTTGTCGGATTATCACAGACTCGCCTTTCCGGGGACAGGCAGTTCCATATCTTTAGAAATTTTCAGTTCCAATATATTGTCATTCGTTTTCACCGTCATGGAAACTTAGCTCCAGTTATTATGCAGTCATATCAACTCAGGAAGCTTTGCTTGCTCGTAATTGAAAACGTGCGGAGCAGGGCTATTCTTTTGCCTTTTGGCTGAAAAATCTCCAGACCTACGGCTCGTATTTTTAAGCCAAAGGGCGAACAGCCCTTCTTTGCCTCCGCACGCGGCCGTGTCAACGAGCAAGCAAAACTTCGATAGTCGATAGACGCATAAAAAAAATGTCGCACGATGAAAACGAACAACAACATATCAAACAGACGAGGCAGAGCATCCATCTCCAGTCTCAACCGCATAAAAAGGGTTCTCCTTTGGTTGGCGGGAGCAATAGGAGCGATACTCGGATTGGTGTTGTGGGTGTTTCTTCGACCGATATTCCGAGGCGTGGGCTGGATAATAAGCCTTATGACCTCACTACTGATACTCTATTGGTTACTTACCATTTAACAATATACTGATATGGCTACACTGAAATCAAACGACGCTGCAATAGCAGCAATGCAGCAAATGCTACAAGAGCGTTGCATCGCGGAACCTACCTTTGCCATCAAAATGGCAAGTCCGACAAAGAGTCTTGAGGGAGCAATCAACTATATGTGTTCACAAATCCAAAAAAGCGGAATGTGCATGGTTGATGGCGATACAGTTCTTAATCTTCTTATCCATTACTTTGATGAACCCGAGATTGAGGACTGCGGAAAGGTCAACTGCAACATAGTGGTGTCAAAGCCGGAACTCTCCGAGGAAGATAAGGCTGAACTAAAGGAGCAGGCAATGGAGCAGTATCGAGAGGAACAACTCCGAGAAATCAGACGGCAGTCAGCACCGAAGACTCAGTCCAAGCCGACCACGGCACCGAAAGCCGGAGAAGAAATCAGTGTTCAACCAAGTCTTTTTGACTTCTAAAATCCAAGACAATGAAACCGAAAAATAAGAAACAACAACATATAGTGGAACTGAACGGGCGACTTCGCCCGCTCACCACCCCGCAAATGCAGTGGGCACTCAACTCAACAATCAACCACTACGGCTATCGGTTGAAATCCGGAATGTGTACCTGTATGAAATGCGGACATGAATGGCTGGAGACCCGTGACGGGATGCATCTTTGTCCCGAGTGTGGTCAACTCATTGAAATCAAGGACACCCCGAAACGTGTAATCCGAGACAAGTCATATTTCAACGTAATCACAACGATGGAAGACTATCAGGTAGTGAGAATGTTCCTGATGATAGTTGAAATGCGCAAGGGCATGAAAGCGAAACCCGCCTATCTTGAAATCGGCAGTTATTGGATTGACCCCGCAGGTAATACTACCGTAGTCGGATTACAGAGAACTCTGGGACATTATGTGGATTCCTTTGCTTTCGGTTCTCCATTGGAGATAAGGCGAGACAATGCAGCTTTCCAGTACATATCCGATGAATGGGTATATCCGCGCATCAAGGTCATTGACGTTATCAAACGCAACGGTTTTAAGGGCAGTTGCCACCATATCAACCCCGTAACCCTATTCCAGGAGTTGCTCACCAATCCCAAGGCTGAGACGCTGATGAAAGCCAACGAGATAGAATTGCTCCGATACCTATGCGCGAGACCCACCAACAAGGCTGACATAGATAACTATTGGAACACCATGAAGATAGCAATGCGCAACGGATATATGGTCAAGGACTCGCAGATGTGGATGGACTATATCAAAATGCTGGAGTGTTGTGGCAAGGATATACTTTCACCTAAATACATATGCCCCGCAAACCTCAAAGAAGCTCACGATGAATATGTGGAGAAAGTCAACCGCCAACGACGGAAAGAACGGATGGATAAGGAGCGTCGGCAAGCCATTAAGGACAGAACAGAGTTCGAGGAACTGAAATCACGCTATTTCGGGTTATCAATGACTGACGGAGAAATTGAAATCCACTCCATAGACAGCATAGATGCCTACTACGAAATCGGAGAGCGCAATCATATCTGTTGCGGTACTGCCAAATATTTTCTCAAAGAAAAGACACTTACCCTCACCGCCTACATAGGAGACAAGCAGATTGCCACCATCGAAATCTCGCTTGATGACTACCAAATCATACAGTGCCGGGCATTTGCCAACAAGGTTTGCAAGTACACCGAACAGATAGCCGGCATCATCAACGCCAACAAGGAGATGATTACCGAGCGCAAGAGAGCATAAGTTTAACCCTGCCACCGCCAACTCCGGCGGTGGCAACAATACCCCGAAGATTATGACACGTATGACACGAAACGGAATATCGACCACCCAAGCTGGACAGGGGCAGTACGAGACATTCTACTCAGCCCACAAAGGTCGTAAGGTGTCGAGAGTGATGTATGACTACCGCACCCAAGATGGAGACCTCTTTTCGGTAGTGGCTCCAACCCTCCGAGAGTGCCGTCTCAAACGAGACGAATGGCTTGCCAAACGAAACAAGTAACCGTATGTAAACATCATACATAATCATAACAACCTCAAAATATTAGAATTATGAAATACCAAGAAGTCATATCCACAATAAAAGGAAATTCCGGAGTGTACGACATCATAACACCCCACGGCAAAGAGCGCAGAAGATTGTTTTTATCCCAAAATAATCTAATCTGCGAATTCGCTCCCCGTTCAAGAAAGCGTGGCTATTCTATTGATAGCGATATCATCGCTTGTTGGATAAGCCTAACACCCCATATGCCCAGCGAGACCAACATTGTGGCAAAATTTAAGCGTTATGCGGCACGGGCTACTTTCCCTTCGGCATTTGTCCGCAAGTGTCTCGCCGCCGATACCACTAAAAGCTGTTACGAGAACCGTTTGACTACCGGCTCAGCCATTGACGGAGAGATTATATCCCTCAACGCCATAGAACGTTTTGACCTCTATTCGGTAAGACAATTCCGAAAGGCACTGAAGGAGAGAGTAAACTATTATTCCGGCAGGTTTGAGTTTAGAGGCTATGACGGGTCTTTATGGATTGAAATTGCCGAGCGTGACGATGGTTACAATCTCAAAGGCGATGTGAGGGCTGGCTTTAACAAAGAATATCGGAATTGCGGAAACGGATTCTATTACAATCTGATAGATGATGAACACTTTATCGGCGCAGACATTGACTGAAGGATTACCAGCCTCTATGGTGTTATTAAATGGCTAATCAAGGAAATATATTTTGCCAAGTCGTAATGTAGCAGTGGAGCGGCCTCGTGATGAAGTCGCTCCACTGATTTGTGCTAAAAATTTCGGCCGCCACAGGCGGCATCCAATGTCAGTTCGATTGTTCAGTTGAGTTGTAGTTTTTGGTCCTTGTTGACAGAAAGGACACCAGGGACTCTTTCGTAATATTTTATGGCTTCGGAGACCGTTCTATCCTTTGGTACAGTTACGGCGATACCGTTTATTACCTTATAGACATACAACACTTCGGAGTCAAATTTCTTAACAGCGTTAAGCAATGCTTCTTTTCCAGCCTCCGGATCGTAATAAATGATAAGGCTTTCGCCGGGAGTCTCCACTTGTCCCACTTTGGTCGTTTGACAAGCCGGCAAGATGATTGCAAGTGCCAATACAATTATTATAAGTGTTTGTTTGAACATGTTCTGAACACCAATAAAATTATTCATAGTCGATGCGTTCTATCTTGAAGATTACGGGGCGTGTGCCGTCGTTGCAGCATGTTATCATGGTGTTCTCATCGCGCATCCAGCCTTTCATGATTGAACCACCTTGCAATCCTGTATAGATGTAACGTGAGATGGCGTCCCACGCTTCGGAGCAGAAGGGCTTCTTTGGGCCTCCCGCTATCTCATCAGGATTACCGTCGGTTTTCACAAGAGTGTTCAGACCGCAATGCCAGTAGTCATCGCGCGCATCATCACGGTAGAATATGAACTCATCTCCCTTATTATAGACCGGGCATTTACCCGAACAGGGATTGGCGCAATACTGCTGCTGATATTCCGCATACAGTTTGGTGTCAAGTACCGTTACTTTCACTTTATGTTTCATAGTCATTGAGCCGGATTGAATTTCCGACTACAAAGTTAACAAAATTCAACTGATCTTTGTTAAAAATCGGTAGCCGCTCCTACCTACAGGTGTGCCGTCACAAACGAGACGAGTGGCTCGCCAAACGAAACAAGTAACCAAAGCCATATCAGTGAAGAAGGCGGTGAAGCGGCATGCTCCATCGCCTTCAATTCACTAAAAATTTCGGCCGCCAAAAGGCGGCGATCAAAGGTATTCCACCATTTCTGAGAGAGGACGGAATACATCATGCCAGGGTGCGTATGGTTTTGCATTAGGTGAAGGATAACCTATTGGCAAAAGGCAAACCGGAATAATGTACGGAGGAAGATTGAATGCCTTTTTTAATAATGCAGGGTCAAACAAGAGAACCCAACATGAGCCGATACCGATGTCCCACGCTTCAAGCATCATGTGGGTGCAGACTATAGACGCATCCATCTCTCCGCAGTCATATCCCTCAACAAATGGACTTTTCCAACTCAAGCGAGCATCGTAGCAAACGAGAAGAACGGTTGGGGCGTTATAGGTGCTTTTCGTTATGGCTCGGATTTTACTCAACGCCTCCGGACTTTGAAGCACATATATCTTCTGAGGCTGATAGTTTACTGCGGTAGGAGCAATCTGTCCGGCTTTCAGGATGAGATCAAGTTTCTCAGGCTCAATCTGTCGGGAAGAAAAAGAGCGCACCGACCAGCGCGCTCTTGCATGTTCGAGAAAGTCTCCCATGATTTACTGGTGGAAAATTTTTGCGACAATCTGCCATTTCCCGTCCATTTTGACGAGTGAATGGAAGTCTGTGAATCCCAGCCCGTGCCAGTCTTCAAGAACCACGCGGACTGTTGCGGCGGTGCCGACAACCTCCATTACATCTACTTCGTATTTTGTCTCGGGAGCAGCGCCAAGCTGCGAGATTGCGGCAAGAGGGCATCGATGCTTCCGGCGCAGAGTTCGCCGTTGAGATAGCCATACATGATGGCGTCCTTGTGGAATGCTTTCTTTGCGAGTTCGACATCACCGGCGGCGCAGCCGTTTACATACTGCATCACCACTTCCTTAATTTCTTTATAGTCTTTTATCATGTCAGTATATATTTGATTTTCTGACTGCAAAATTACTATGGTAATGTGTATTTGTCAAGTACCGAAAAATTATTCATGTATGGAATAATTTTTCGGTATTCTGATTTTCAGCAATATTCACTAACTTTGCATCAAAAATAGTTTATGGCATACGAAAAGAAGATACCCGTTGACCTCGATTGTCCGTTACGGCTGACTATGAGCCTAATCGATTCCAAATGGAAATCGTGCATGCTTGACGAACTTCGTTCAGGTGAAGCGATGCGACCCAGCGAGATTCATAAATGTCTGCCCGAAGCGGCTCCACGTGTCCTTGACATTCAGTTGAAGGAAATGGTTGAGGATGGGCTGGTGGAAAAGACCATCTATCCGGAGCTTCCGCCTCGTTCTGAATATCGGATAACCCAGTTAGGTAAGTCTCTGTTACCTCTAATCGACCAGATGCTTCAATGGGAAAAAGAACACTTCTATATCTTTGAGAAGAAATACGGTAAAGGTTAATTTATGCACTGGATATTTTCCCCTAACAAAAATGGCCACATCTGCAACCGTTTCATCAGCATTCATCAATAAAGACATATTCACGGAATTTTAGTAATTTTGTGTTAGTAAAACTTATCAAATTCAAGATAAAACAGACAATATGACTAAAGCAGATATAGTTAACGGGATCGCCAGGACAACCGGCACTGATAGAGCCGCAGTTCTCTCGGTTGTTGAACACTTTATGACCGTTGTAAAAGACAGCCTCGCGCATGGCGAGAATGTATATCTTCGAGGCTTCGGCTCATTTATCGTCAAGACCCGTGCAGAGAAGACAGCCCGCAACATAAGCAAGAATACATCCCTGATTATTCCGGCTCACAATATTCCGGCTTTCAAACCGGCTAACTCTTTCAAGGAGGAAGTTGCAAAATAAATCATGGAAGAGGACACTGAACAATCGGATATAGAGATTGAGACGATTCATATCCAATCGGATAATTGCGACTGTCGGGAATGTCAGAAAGCCCGAAATAAATACGTTGTCATACTTGACATTGACCGATATATCGAATCGCTGAACGACTGGGATTGACATAAATAGAGAATAACTGCGCCGATGCTCAGACATTTGAGTATCGGCGCAGTTATAATTATGGAACATACAATACGGCAAGTTCCGTCAATCTTCTTTTATGGAGACCGGGATGCCATTTCCCCTTGTAGCGGCAATGAGAGGCGTAAGCACGGAATATGTTGCGGTCTCCGGCTTTCAGTTTTTTCAGGACACTGCTTTTATTGACAGCTCCGGGACCGATGTTGTATGCAAGTGCGGCAAGAATATATTTGTCTTTGCCGTATTCTTTATATAGCTCACAGAATCTGGCATAGTCTTTACGCAGGAGCGCATCGGCCTCACGTTCACTGTATTGACGCCTGACAAAACGCTCTCCACGCTGCACGACATGACCATAGCATATTGTCGGCCAATGACGTGGTTTGTGAAGTGTCTCGAACTTCTTTATGATTATTACGGCACGCTCAAAGAGGGGAAGTTCCATAATGTTCCTCTTTGCATTTGCGGCCGGCGTTGCCCCCACAAGGGACAGCAACGCCACGAAGAACAACATTATTCTTTTCATTGTGCCACCGGCGTTACAGGCCCGACCACCGGACTGACAATTCTGCCGCCGTCATCGTCGCTGTCTTTACCGTTGAACTCGAAAGTCTGCTCCCACGGGGTAGAATGAAACGAATCTTCCACAACGACAAGGAATTTATGACTGTCTGCTGATTTTGCAGTATAGTTCAGCCGAAAGGTCTTGCTTTCCAGAAGCACACGGTCGTTGTTGACCAACAGCGGCCCGTCAACGAGTTTGAGCGTTCCCTCGCCGTCATACTGGAAGTAGCGGATTGTGTAGAGTGTGTTGGAGTAGTTGCCTTCCGGCTTGATCTCGAAACGCAGCTCCACTGTCTCGCCCTGCTTGATTTTATCGCCGTATGGCATGACCTCCACGGTGAACGGGTAGGACTGCTGCACATCGAGGTCGTCTGAACAGGAGGAGAGGGCAAACACGAGAGTGAACAGAGTCGCCCAGAATCCGAAGAAACGGACTGGGGTAAGGCGCACGGCACCAATTTTATCAAGAATCATTTTCATTATTATTCAGAGTTTTATTTTGTTAGACTTTTTTGGATAGAGCGACATCAGGTAATCGTTCACATCCTTGTGATTGGGATAAATAGCCGACTTGTCCATGACCCTGTCGCCAAACTCTCGCCGGAGTCTGGCGAGAGCCGCACGACCGGCGGTGTCATTGTCAAGATAGCACTGGATGACTGTATAGTCAGCCAATGGGGTTATAGCCTTGGCAACATTTGAGACAGAGTTGAGCACAACCGAATCCATGCCGTCGTTGAAACCGAGCCTTTCTGCCGAAAGGAAGTCAATGAAACCCTCGAAGACATTACACCGGGGGTTGCCGTTGGCAATATGGGTGATATGCTTCGGAGGATAAGACCCCTTGAAGAAAGGACTCCGAAGCTCAAATCCATGTGCATTATTCTCGAAGCCGATGGCATAGTAGTCCTTGCCATGAAGCTGATAATCAACCTGCACACAGTATCGCCGGGCGATGTCTCTCGGAATACCTCTATCGGCGAGATATTTCAGCAATGCTGGAGAAGTAAGCCGCGACACCTTCACATTCCCGAAAGTCGGTTCCTCGACAAACGGCGTTGGCTTATAGGGCTTGGCGACCGGGAGACGCATCTTCTCCGCGATGTAATCGGCCTGCCTCAAAAAGTCCGTTTCACCGGACATTTCTCCGGCAAGCGAGAAGATGTCACCTCCCGCGCCCGTTCCGAAGTCATACCAAACCTGGCGGTTAGGATTGACATGGAACGAAGGTTTTCTCTCACTGCGATACGGGGCGTAAAACCACAGACCTTTGCTGTCGCGTCCCGTAGGCTGATAGCCCAACTGGTTCAGAAACTCCACGAGGGAGATTTTCTTTATCTCGTCTATGTTCATAGGCGCATCTTCCGTTTGGGTCGGGCAACATCATCATTTTTCGGAGGTTCTTTAGGCTCCTGACGGATGCTGACTTTCTGAATATTCGACATCTCACCGGCGATATACATGTTCAGTTCACGCATATTGGCGGAGCCTGTCATCTCGTATGCAAGGTCGTAGATGCCGCCGTATGCTCCGGACTTGGTATCCCGCCAGAGGTTCGTCTCTATGTTGATTACCATAGTCGGCTCACCCTTCGGGTCATACGGAGCCTTATAGATGCGGAGATTGCCGTCAGCCGCTACCGGATATTCCTGTCCGAGAGCCTTCATAAAATCAATTAGTTTTATCTTGCGTATGTCAGGTGTTACCACCTTCGGCTCCAAAGGCTGACGCGACATTGCCGACAACTCCTTGCCATGTTCATAGTCGTTCATGTACTTAAGGATGAAGTCTCGCGGATCCGTGTAGAGATTCGGATTCATTTTGATGGTAGCAAGATCAATGATGTCTCCGCTTTGGTCTGTTGCATGGTCATACCATCGGTTGGTGTTGGTATCGATTACCAGCATCGGCTCAGGGTCATCGCGCTGCGGTGCATAGTATAGCTTCATGTCCTCGAAAGCCTTGACCGGTTTTTCGCCGAGAGCAGCCATGAACTCCGTCAGAGGAATGAGTTTGATGTCATTCTTCGTGTACCGCATAACCTAAAACTGATATTTGAGGTGAATGCCGTAGGTAAAGAGAAAATGCCCGGTATCGTTGCCGAAGACAAGCTTCTCTTTCAGATGCGCACCGAGTGCCACATGGTCCGAGAGAAAGAAGTCAGCCGAGAGAGTGACGGCGCCGCCATAGATGAAGGCATCTTTTGCCTGAATGGTCGAGCCGTCGCGGAGAACACTCTCGCCCCAGTTGACGGTTTCGTAACCAGCGAGCGCCGATACACCGCCATAGAGGTGGAATGTCTGCGAGTAGTCGCTGACAATGCGGAGATTGTAGCCCACCTCTCCTGTAAATTGCGCGATGGGGATGCGACCCTTTTCGCCGTAAGGTTTGTAGGTCTGGAGATATTCAGCACCGAAAGACCAGGTATTGGCATTGTTGCCCTTGATGACTGAGTAAAACACTCCGAGGTTATAGCCGCAGTTGCGGGAGTTACCGGTGTAGAAACCGTTTACCATGTCGGCGCGTACCTCTACCGCCGACATTCCGGGGAGATTCCGCTGGGCGAATGCCTCCCCTGCAGACAGGGAAAGCACCGCCACAGCGAAGATTGAAAGGATCTTCTTCATGTGCTGTTACTGGATTGAAAGTTCGTCGATTACATTAGCTCTCACTATGTCCTCGTTATCGACCACAAAGGACTGATGGCGGCCGCCTTCCTTCTCTGCGACCTCGATAACGAGCTGCTTGTCGTCGGGGATGGTGAATTTCTCTAATGCGAATACCGTCCTTTCGGAAGACTTGCCATGTACGACCGTCACATAGTTCTGGGCGCGTAGAGGTTCGAGCACCTGTTCCTGCATGGCGGTTCGCTTGATGACCTTCTTATCCACGATCTTGAAGCTCACATAGTCGATGTCGAAAGCGATGTTGGAGGTGTTCTTAAGTTCCGTATGGAAGTAAAGAAGACCATTGTTCGTGTGGATGGATTTGAGAAGGAACTGCACTCCGAAGCGCTTTGAGCCTATGTGCTTAATCTCGCGCTTGTTCTGCTTGTAGATGCTCTTCATAATCAGCTTGACAAGCACCGGCGACTCTTGACCCAGTTTCTCCAGATAGATCTCCTGCGCGTTGTTAGGACGGTTGACCGATTCCCCGTCATGGAGAAAGTCCGTCATCTCGATGCTCAAAAGCAGAGGCTCCTTCGCAAACTTGACATTGAAGACATAATAGGCGCCATCTTCTGTGATTACCGACAGGTTTGTCTCCTGCTTGAACGACTTGAAGGCAGATTTCACACGCAGCACGTTCTTCGCGCCGTCGGCGAGTCCGGCTACAAGGTTCTCATTGCCGAGGTCACAATATACTATTTCCGAAGGGAAAATAATATGTGTAGTTTTCTCGAAACATACTTCCAGTGCGTGAGGCGGAATCATCCGGTCGAAGCCGACTTTGCGGGTCAGACCGTCGAACTTGTCGCCGTCGGTGTAGGCTGAGCCATATACTTTAAGGTCTTGTTCGGCTACCTGGTCCATGCCTGACGACACGTTATTATCGGTGTTTTTTGTGACCTTGCTCTTAGCGAAGGTCGGGGTTGCCATGCCGAGAACGGCAATGGCGGAGAGAATAATAGTTTTCAGTTTCATTTTTGAACTTTAATTTTTGAAAACTTGTATATATCGTATATATGAGTTAACTTTGCACCACAAAAGAATTGACTATGAGCACTACTCAAACCGTGGGTATTCCCACACGCCGCAAACTGATAGACATTCCTGAGAATGTTTTCCAGGCTCTTAACATCAAGGCAGCCGCCATGGGCACCAACCTTAAGAAATATATCGAGGAACTGTTGGTTCAGGAAGCCGAGGAGATGGATGACGCAGAGGTTTACAAATATCTGGTCGCTACGCGCCCAGAAGGAAAAATCATGCTAAACGAGCAGGAGAAGGACGACTTTATGCGCAAGCATAAATTAGGAGCATACCGATGAGAGTCGATTTCTCGAAGGATTTTTCCAAAGCGCTTGATAAGCTGTCGGGCAAAATCTACGATTCTGTCAGGGAAGCCATCAACAATGTCGTTGATGCGAATTCCTTGGAGGATATACAGAACCTCCGGAAAATAGAGACACTGAACAGCGTTTACCGCATACGCATAGGGAGTAAGCGGGCATTCTTTGTGCTGCATATCGAGATAGAGGGTGATCTCGTAAAATTTGAATATCTGCTTAATCGTGGCGAGGCCTACGATAAGAAGAATATGGAGAAATTACGAAATCGCGACGTGTGATCAAGTGTCATCAGGCTGGTAAAGCATAACCTTGTACCCGGATTTAAGATGCACCTTGACTGTACGCAGTTTCTTGTTGAGATACTGGCTGACCCCATTTATCAGCCCGCGTCCTACATCCGAGGCAATCTGCGCACCGGTATTGGTGGTCAGATTGATGGAACTGCCCATTGTCGAACCCATATTGGCGCCAATCTCATGGATTGCGTCCGATTCCATTGAGTTGGGAATGTTTACACCTTCCTGTCCGTCCGAATCGAAAACCTGTAAATCCACCTCATAGACCGATCCGTTGGCTTCAATCGATGAAATCTCGACTTCAAGGCGCTCACCCTGCAGGCGAGCCTGACCGACAATCAAGGTATTTCGCGGAATCAGGCTGTTCCCGACCCACATCGGTTCCGTAAGACATAGCTTTACCGACTGACCGCTGATGACGCTCTGGTCTCCGGCAACCACTGCGGCGATGGTGTTCTTCTGACTTATCGCTTTGACGCCAACCAAAGTGGTAAAGGCTCTGCCCGAGGAGGCACCGAGAGATGACACCACATTACGTTTAACCTGAGCGACAGGCAGAACGTCCCGTTTGCCCTTCTCCTCCGTATCGGTACGGGGAGGATAATCAACGCCATTGCCGGTTCCCATGTACTTTGCGGCGAGCTGGTATGAGCGTTCCATAAGTTCAAGTTCATCTGGCTGCGCCTGTTGCTGTGCCAGCGAGTTCTGTGTCTCCAGTTCCGCAATCCGCTCCTGCAACGCAGCGACCTCCGCTGAATTTGAAGAATAATCGGGGACATAAAAGTCCTGCAACGAAGCCTGTACCTGATGATACTGTTCAGCCGACTGTTCTATTGCCGAGGGTTCGGCAACAGTGACAGAGTCAGTGGAGGGAGTTGTGGAGTCCAGAGTGTTGATAACCGCCTGTTTCCTCTGTTTTTCCCTTGCCGCATCAGCCGCCTCGTATTCCTGAACCTTGGTGCCAATCACCTCGCTTTCCCCGGCCGGGATTTCAGTATTGAAGGCATCCCCGGTCTTTTCATCGTCCTTGTTGAGGCTGGAATACAGCAGCCAAAGAATTACAATTCCCGAAAGGATCGCCGCAGGGAACACGACCAGATATTTCATCATCTTCTGGCGTTCCGCCGGGGTCTTGGGCTGGAAATATGAATTAATCTTCGCTTTCCACTCCTGTATCGTCATAGGCCGAATCGGTTTGTTTACAATAGTCCCGTTTGAGAGGCAGTTCTTCTTTAGGGTATTCAGAGAGTTTAGGTTCCGGCATCTCTAATTCATGGAGATGCTCCACTTCATACTCGAATACCGCACGTTTCGCGCCCATCCTGTAACATGCATGTCCGAACACGAAGAAGGCAATCAGCACAAAAGCCGACAGCAGAACGGTCACGACCATCAGACGCTGTCTGTGGGGCATGTCGTCGCAGACCTGTCTTATCTTACCGCAGACTTTGCCCTTCGGTTGCCGCCAGACCCGATCAATGAGTCCGGCGAGATGAGATTTATTTTTCATAATCAGTTATCGTTTAGTTGTGATAATATCCTTGTTTTCAAGGATGTTGAAACCTTCAATGATAAATCCGTTGGGGTTGTCGTCGGAGCGCGACACATTGGAGAGGCGGCAGGTTGTCACCAGCGTCCTCTTTGTCACGTTGGATTCACGGATTATCATCTGTCTGGCATAGGTTCTGGCGGTGTATGGATAGTTGTTGAAATCACATACGACGCTGTCAACCTGCACCACCTGGTTGATATTCCCCGCTATGATGCGGTTGTAGTAACCTTTCTCCGAAAAATCGGTATAGTAGTTGTATGCGCTCTTGTCGGAGAGTATCAACGCACGGTTAATGTTGTGCTCGATTGCCGACTTGTCCGGCGATAGGTTGAAGAACAGTTCATGAAAGCGGCGCACATGCTCACGGGCCTCCGCCGGGCGGTTCTGCTCCATGTCCTGCGACAAGGCAAGCATGAGTGACTTGCCATTGTCGAGGACGTAGATTTTCTCACGCTGCTTTTCAGCGAAATTGAAAACCATTATCAGGGCCACGGAAACCACCACCGCACACATCGCCACGAACACTATCCCGAAAAGACGGATCTGACGGAAAGAGGATTCTATGTTTTTCAGTGACTTGAATTCCATTTATTTATCGTTAAATCATTTCAGTAGTTTCCCTATGCGTCCGGCGGCATTGCCTGCCACGGCACCCCCGACACTACCAGCCATGGAACCTGCCTGCATGGTCGTGTTGTTGACGGCGCGGTTATAGTTTCCTGCGCCGCCTGCCTGAATAATCCAGCCTGAAACGGTAGGAATCGTGAAGTAACCTATAATCCCGATTATCATAAAGATGACATAACAAGTATTTGAACTGTCGAGGTTTGCGTTGGGATTGTTGGTCAGTTCCGATATGTCGTTCTGGAGCATCAGCACCTGTATTTTCGCCAATATTGTCGAAAACAGGTCTGCCACCGGCAGCCACAGATATGTCTGAATATAGCGCTGGATCCATGTAGTCAGTGTTGACTGGAATCCGTCCCACACCGACAAGGCGAAAGCAATGGGGCCGAGAATGGCGAGGACTATGAGAAAGAAAGTCCTCAGCGTGTCGATGGTCAGCGAAGCAGCCTGAAACAGTATCTCCAGCAGTTCACGGAAGAAATTCTGTATCGCCTTCTTGACCTTATACATTCCACGCTCTATATACATGCCGGCGGCTGTTCCCACTTCGGTCACTCCCAACTCGTCTATCTGCCTGTCAAACTCCGCGTCATCCACGAGATAAGCCGTTGACGGGTCCCTCATCATCGCCTCATACTCCAGCCGGTCCTTTTCCTCCCGGTATTTCTGCATGTCGAGGGTCTGACCTTCGAGCATGGAGGCGGTTCCCTGCACAATAGGAGACATTACCGAATTTATGGTGCCGAGCACGATTGTCGGAAAGAACATGATGCACAGTCCGATAGCAAAAGGTCGCAACAGCGGGAACACATCAACCGGTTCCGCCGCAGCCAATGCCCTCCATATACGGTAGGCGACATAAAAAAGCGCGCCTAATCCGGCTATACCCTGGGCGACACCGGCCATGTCCGAACAGAGCGGCATCATCTCGTCATAGAGGGAGTGGAGAATTGTGTGGAGATTTGAAAAATCAATGGCACACAGCATAGGCATCACCAGTATTTTTCAGAGCCGTCGCCGTAGAGATTGATCACACGCTGGGTATCCGCCTTTTTCTTTGCCCGCAGATATGAGACGGAGATATTCTTGTTGGTATAATAGGCGGTCAGGTTCTTCAGCCGTTTCATCTCCTTGTAACAGTCATCGACAACATCCATTCTGTCCTTGTCTGTCATCGACAAAGTAGTTATGTTGACCACCTGCTTCAAATCTCCGAGAACACCGTTGGCTTCTTCCAGAATCCGGGTATAGCCTGACGCGATTGCCGACAGTTCGCTTGAAGTAAAATTGGGGTCAGTCAACATCTTTTGGAAGTTGTTGACGTAATAGCCGGAGATATTGCCGAGCATCAGGATTGTCTGCTGCACCTTGCGGGCATCGCGTACAAGGTTGTTCACTGACTGGAGGGCATCGTAATATTTCTTCGCCTGCTGGTAAATCTTGACCGTCTCCTGAAACGATTTTACCATGTGGGTGGCGGTCTTGGATTCCTGCACGATTGACTTCGACGAGTTCACGATGCTCTGGGCTATGTTGGACGGATCGATGACCGTCCACTGGGCGTTTGCTTTGCCGGCTCCGAAGAGCAGGCAAAACAGAACGAGAGGTAAGAGTAATTTCAATTTCTTCATAAATATTTTCATTTAGATTTTGGAGGCAACTCCGGTGATGATTTTCACTCCGGCGTACAGTAGAAGCAAAGGCAGCATGAGCATGACCGCTACACCGAAGACCATTGCCAAAAGAATGACGAGAATAATCCGGACTACCTTCATCACTGAGTGACATTGCGGTTGACGGCATCTTCTTTTACCGTAGATATGACCTCCTTTAGTTTGTTGCACACTTCGCGTTCAAAATCAAGAGGCGCTATTTCACAAAGTTCAGATTTAGGAGACTGGGTATTGTCAAGGTTTAAGCGGAAATATGTCCGCTTGAGTTCCGAAACAAAGATTTCGTTCACATCGTCGGATACACCGAGTGTCAGCAAATCGAGACTTTCGGCACAATAGACATTGTCGTCATGCAGCCAGCCTTGAATATCCCGGAGGATAAACTCCTGTTTGAGAACTGTTCCCGGAATCTCGGCGCCATCGAACTTCACCTTATAATATCCGCCATGCTCTGAGATTGTCATGAAGTCACCTCTGTCGCTTATCCATTCTCCCGCCATCCGGGGACGCAAGTCCTCCGGTATGGGTGATTTGCAATTCTGTATCGCCTCCCTGACTGATTGACCGATTCTTTCGCCTATGCGCACTACAATATTGTCGGCGCGTTTAGTGCAGCGGTTCAGGGCTTTGGCAGACTTTTCCCTGACCAAGGCATTGAAATGTCCGCAGGTTTTGATTGCCAGCATGATGCAGCCGGCACAAAGGGCAATCCCAAGACTGATGATCACCACGGCGGTCATCACGTTCAGGACAGGTCCGATAGATTCTATAATTTCTTCAAACATATATTATTCGTTAGCGATTCGTTTTATGGCGGCTTCGGTGTCGCCGCCGAGCTTTGCGGCCATGTCGAGTACACGGATTTTCTCGCTCTCCTCGGTGGTATAGCAGAAATATTCCTCCTTGCTGACCTCGGTGGCATATACGGCTGACTGTGTTCCGCCAAGACCAATCCAGACTTCCTTATAAAGGCGGTTGGGATTGTTCGCCATGTTGATACTGAGTATCTGCGCTTTCTCCTTGTCCGTTAGGCCGAGCAAATCCTGGATCTGGTCGAAGCGGTTCATATACTTGCGTTGGTCGAGAAGAATCTTGCAGTCGGAGTTGTTGATGATGGTCTCCTTGACAATCGGCGACGATATAATGTCGTCAACCTCTTGCGTAACCACCACAGCTTCACCGAAATACTTTCTGACCGTCTTGAACAGATATTTCAGATACTCAGCCATGTTAGCGGTAGAGAGGGCTTTCCACGCCTCTTCCACGATTATCATCTTCCGTATTCCTTTGAGGCGACGCATCTTGTTGATGAATGCCTCCATGATGATGATTGTCACTATCGGGAAGAGTTCGCGGTTCTCTTTTATCTGATCGATCTCGAATACCACAAACCGCTTGTTGAGCAGGTCGATGTTCTCCTTTGAGTTAAGGAGGAAGTCGAAGCGGCCGCCGTGATAATACTGGCGCAGGGTCGTCAGGAAGTTGTCGATGTCGAAGTCCTGTTTGTAGATAGGGATCGGACGCTGCGCCATTTCAGCGCGGTATTCATCACGCATAAACTCGTAGAAAGAGTTGAAACACGGCACGATATTCCTGTCAGACCTCATCCTGTCGAGGAACATGGACAACGCGGAACCAAGTTCACCGGATTCAGTCTTCGTAACCTTGTCATCCTCGGATTTCCACAGAGTCATCAGCAACGTCTTTATGGAATCCTTCTTCTCCACATCAAAAACGCCGTCATCAGTCCAGAACGGGTTGAATGAAATCGGTTTCTCCTCGGAATAGGTGTAGTAGATGCCATCCTCGCCATGTGTCCTGTTGTGGATAAGATTACACAGACCTTCGTAGGAATTGCCGGTGTCAATCAGTAGAATATGGGTGTTCTGTTCGTAATACTGGCGCACAAGGTGGTTGGTGAAGAACGATTTGCCGCTGCCCGACGGACCGAGGATGAACTTGTTGCGGTTGGTGGTGACACCGCGTTTCATCGGCTCGTCCGATATGTCAAGATGCAGTGGTTTTCCGGTAAGCCGGTCAACCATCTTGATACCGAAGGGTGAAAGGCTGCTCCGGTAGTTTGTCTCGGCAGTGAAGAAACATGCGGCCGGCTCAATGAATGTGTAGAACGATTCTTCCGCAGGAAAGTCCGCCTCGTTGCCGGGCATCCCAGCCCAGAACAGTGTCGGGCAGTCGATGGTGTTGTGCCTGGGCATACAGCCCATTGTCGCCAACTGACCGCCGACATCATTCTTGATGCGTCGCAGTTCTTCGCTATCATCACTCCACGCCATAACATTGAAGTGAGCCCGGACGGAGATCAGTCCGAATGAATGTGCCTCATTGAGATAGCGGTCAATCCACTCGCGGTTGATGGCGTTTGAACGTGAGTATCGGCTCAACGAATTCATGTTCCTTGCCGTTTTCTCGAACTTAGCCAGATTCTCGTCATGGTCGTCAATCAGTATATATTGGTTGTAGATATGGTTGCAGGGCAACAGCAACCCGACGGGAGAAGCAAACGAGAGACGGCAGTCACTCCGGTCAGTGGATAACCGTTCATACCGGTTGTCGGTGCTGACCTTCCCGGGCAAATCCTCCGTATCCGAAAGAGTGTGCAGGCACAGCATCTTGTCGCCAATCCGCATCTGTTGTGCAGAGAGGTCTATGTCCTCCAGACAAGTCACCTTATCCATAGAGAGCGACATATATTTCTCGATAAGACCGGATTCCTTTTCGGTGCCGACCAGTTCGTCATCGGATAGACGACGTAACCTGATGTAGCCGGTGTCGTTGATGATGCGCTCGAACTGTTCCACCGATTCCATGAACTTCACCACAGTCTCCGGGTTCAGTTCTTTCGGAGTCATGCGTCCACGACAAAGCGTAGAGAAATTGCTCTGCTGACGCGCCCTTTCCTTGGTTGTCTTCGTAAGGAAGAGATAACACTCGTGTGCCAGATATGGACGCTCATTGAAATGTCGTTCAAACGAGCGGTCGAGGAAAGAGAGGTCATCCTTCTGCAATTCCGGCTTATAGGTCTCGCTGACAAACCAGTCCTGCTTATGCACAACCGAGAAATGCGGCAACACTTTGATTGCCTTGCACCATGCTCCGTGCATGGCTTCATATTCCTGCGAGGTGACGGTGAACAGTTCCGGGAGTTCTACCTTGAACGCAACCGTGATGTCGGCATCCTTAGATATTATGCAACCGTGCTCCACTGCGAGAAGCGGCAGCTTTGTTTCGAGTGTCGTGGCTTTCAATGTGTTCTTCATAGGCGGTGTCTGATCAGGCGTTTGAGTCGCAGGCGGTTGATTATGTATCTTGGCCGGTATTTCACTGAGGTCAGTTTCATAAGACCGTATTGTCCGTATTTCCCGTTCAGGTGGAAAGTGTACCACACCAGAAAGGATGCGCTGATTACGCCAAACCCGATGCAGAACCATTGCGGAACACCGCACATATACAGGACTACAAACAACACGAAATCTGCGATAAGACCTCCGGCGAAGATGAACAGATACTGCGCCTTCAAACCTTTGTACTCCACCGTTCTTCCAATACCTTTATTGATGGAATACTCTGCCATTTAGAGGAAGAAAGAACGGAGAATCGTTGCGGCTACAATGAGGAAGATACAGGCTCCGAACCATGAGGCGGCTGTCTTGCTGGTGTCGGGGTCGCCGGAACTGAACTTTCCATAGACCTTGACACCTCCGATGAGACCCACGACAGCGCCGATGGCATAGATCAGTTTCGTCCCCGGGTCGAAATAGCTGGAGATCATGGAGGTAGCCTGATTGATGCCGGACATTCCGTCACCTGCGGCCCACATCTGTATGGCTGTGGTGAGAAGGAGCATCGCCGCCATCGGACGGCGCATGTGCGGTGCGTTCATCCATGCCACGATTCGGTTATACACTTTTTTGAGGATTTTTATCATAAGCAATTCGGTTTCGTTAATAATCAGGAGAGAATATTGAGATTGATCTGGTCAACGTCAAAGGTGTCGATGGTCTTGGAATAGACCACCTTTTTCTTTGCGATGACCTCTTTTGAGAGTTCCTCATCCTCGTCGCCATAGATGATGGTGAGGATGCGGGTACGGACTTTGGGGTCGAGCGAAAGGCGTTCTGCGAGCTGGGTTCCCTCGATTCCCTTCAGGGTCTCTCTGGCGGCAGCGGCTTCCTCAGGGGTGTGCGGCTCATCCTTCGCCACACGTACCGCGCTTTCAAGCGCCTTGAAGTCCTGGCCGCCGGGAACAGGCTCATTGGGAACCGGAGACTCACCGAAGGTCTCGCCGACCGAATGGTGCGTGAATGCCTCGTCAAGTTTTTCCTGCGGAATGGTTGCGGTTGACGGAGATTCCTTGTCAGATTCTTCAGCCGGCAGACCCACATCTTCGGGACTTGTCAGTTCCGTCTTGACTCTTGTCACGATTTCATCGACTTTCTCTTCGACCTTGGAATTTACCTTGGCGTCGATAAGGGCATTTATATGATCCATATCGACATGGCTGCGGCCAACAAGGTCATCGTCATCCTGCTGAACCGGAGGAGGTTCATTGGGTGCGGGCGCCTCGGTTTTGCCGGTTGCGGTATCGGGCTTTTTCAGCACCCTGCCGATAAGGAATATGTTGCTCGCAAGCAACGCGATTATCACCAAGAGTTCCATCAGAACAGTGGCTGTGTATTTGTGAGGTAGATTGCATTGATGGAATCGCGGTTGCGCTCCAGATGCTCACGAACAATCTCCGTCACATAATTGCCCACGGATACCGTGTCTTTCCCTATTGCGGATGCTACTTTACTGATTATCTCAAACATATCGTCCGAAATATAGACCCGTCTGCTGGCTTTGATGCGGTTCCCTGACAGGAACCGCTGCTGATATTTCTTTGCTGACGCCAGTGCCGGGGATTGCCTTTCGAGAGCCTCCGACAATCCTCCGGATACGGCTCCCGATACTTTCTCCATGAATGGAGAGGAAGGGGGATTATTCATTTTTATAGGAATTTTCCAATAAGTCGTTTATAATTTCTTTGTTTTCACTGAAATGTGCGGCGAGGACATTGTTGATGTAGGTCGATACGCTACAGCCCCATGTGCCGTTGGCATCCTCCAGCCTCTTGATTGTCTTCACAAAGTCAGGATGTATCCCAACCTGCGGATAGCGTCTGTTCGGACTCTTGTATTTCAGAGAATCAAGATACTTCTCCTTGAATCCGATTACCGATTGAGACGGCTCGCTCTTACTTTCCTTCGGCTCTTTTATACTTTGCTTCTTCTTTTCATTGGCCGGTGTTGTCGGCGCCACATCATCATCTTTGCCAGGAGATTTAGGGCCAGAGGGGGTGGCCGGATAATCCTTGGCGCGAAAGTTCTCGACAAAACCTTCGGCATCGAAATCATTGTCATATCGTTTTGCCATAAGCCTTGTCAGAGCTTGATGATTCCGAGAATCTCGTCAACCAACTCTACAAGACGGCTGCCTTTCAGAAGTGCCTTGTCAGGAGGAAGCAGTGTCGAGCGGAATACGGCTCTGGAAATGTCTTTAGACCCTTCCCGCCTGTATTTCTTGGCATCGGGGAGCCGTGTCGAAAGGGTCTGCAACATCTGTTCCTCGAAGACCACCTCGTATTTGTCATAGAGGTCTGTCTTCTCGCGGGCGTCAACAAGATTCCAGAGCATATACATCTCCTTGACAGAGCATCCGGAAACGGTCATTATCTCGTCACGGACTTTCAGCGCGAAAGCGAGGGAGCTTTCAAGGATCAGCTTGTCGGCAGCCACGGGACAGAAGATATAGTCCATCAGCGACACGGTTTTTGCCACGCCGGAATTGTTTATAGTGCCTGGCAGATCGAAAAGGACGATGTCGAAACTCTGTCCTGATTCAATTACAGACCTGACCTTGCCCAGTGCGTCTTCCGGTTTGGAAATGAGGATTGGATAAGGATCACGGCCCGTGCGTTCACGCTGTTCCATGAAATTCTTCCTGAAAACCGAATTGAGCCTGAGTATCTCGACATCACGGTCGCGCATCTCCTTGATACTGTACTGCGGATAGTCGCAGTCAACAACAAGGACGCTCAGACCCCTGACATAGTAGAGATAACTTGCCGTCAGCGCGGTCAGGGTCGTTTTGCCGGCTCCGCCCTTCTGGGTAGAGAAGGCGACAAAAACAGGTTCTTTCATTGCTTTTGTTCGGGGTTAAACTTAGGGTTAATACTCACTGAAGCTTTCGTGAGCGCACACCTCCGGCAGACCGGTCTTATCGACAAAACCGGGGAATGGACGATACGAAAGATTTGATTTGAATTTGCGACGGCTGGACGGATAGACCGCTACGTCGCTACAGACAGACATCTGCCTGAATCGGATGACGGCATGAAGCCCGTCAAGAAGTACAGACAATAGTTTTGAAGGCAGTTTGCATACAAGGTCATACTAACGTCAAGCAAGGCTATCAGGCATCTGTTCCAATGGACATTAACTTGAACGTGCGGATGCTTTGCCAGACATAAGCAATTCCTTATGTGCGTGTTGCCGTGTAAAAGATTGTCTGATTATCTGCGTGTTCATCAGATATTGCAGCCGTGCGGTCAGTCATTCCTAAAGACATTAACTTGAATGTGACGGTGGCCGTGTTTCCCGATGTTCACACTGCAAAATTACTATATGATTGACCGTCAAGCATAATTTTTGAGTAATGCCGGAATCGGTTGCCTCGCAATGCCTGAAAATGTCACAACTCTCAATATGACTCGTTTCTCTGTAATCGTGTCTTATTTCCCGACATATCCTGTTTTATGGTTATGGAATTCTTGCACAGATTTCCCGGCAAATCCTGTTTTTTGGTCATGTCAGGATTTTTTTGTAACTTTAATAAGGCAATCGCGGTATCGCCCAAGGTCGGGCGAAGCCATCAAGTCCGCATTTTTTCGGTGGATTCCATGCCAGCGAGGTCTGACCGGCACCTCTTTGTTCCCTAATAATAAATATAGGAATCCTCTCCGAATCTGTTCCCCAATCCGTTTAGTTGAGATACAGGCATCCACATGGATGAGCAAGGTATGTTGCGGGGCACTCGGAATTAAACCGGTGCCTCACAACCCTTGCTCTCCGAGGGTGTGGTTCTCCGCCAAAGTTGGAGAACCTTTCAACGCCTGCGGCAGCTTCAGCATGGCAATCCGCGATGCCTTTACATTCTAAAATGAGTAATTTTTCAACTCGGGGAGGGAGAAAACCCAAGGTTGACCCCTCCGTGAACCGCTATGTCGTGCGGTTCAATGCAGAGGAAAATGCCCGCTTTCTCGCTATGTTCGCGAAATCGGATGCAGATAACAAGGCGGCTTTCATCAAGCATTTTCTCTTTCAGAAGCCTTTCAAGGTCTTCTACGTTGATGAAAACACCCGCGTTTTCATTGACAGACTCGCCGGATTCAATTCCCTGTACCGGACAATCGGCGTGACTTACGACAATCTGGTTGCTACCCTCAATCAGAATTTCACCGAGAAAAAAGCGATGGAAGCCATTACCGAAATCAAGAAACTGATGATTAGACTCATCAGTGTGAGCCAGGACATCGCAGACCTGGCTAAGGAATTTGACGAGGCGTGGTCGCAAAAATCTCGTTAGGCAATTCCCTTTATGGTGCTTTAAGTTACAACGGGGAGAAGATCAACAAGGAGAAGGGCCGGTTGCTCGACACCAACAGAATCTATAATGACGGCACGGGGACGGTTGACATCAAACGTGCTTTCGCCGACTTCATGCAGTGGATGCCTTCCACAACAAAGACCGAGCGACCGATGGTGCATATCTCCCTGAATCCGCATCCTGACGATGTGCTGACAGACGCACAGCTCACGGAGATAGCGCGGGAGTATATGGATAAAATGGGCTTCGGGGATATGCCGTACATGGTATATAAGCATACTGACATCAACCGGCACCACATGCACATCGTGGCACTGAGGGTAAGGACTGACGGCTCCTGCATATCCGACAAGAACAATTTCTACCGTAGCAAGGAGATTACACGGGAACTGGAACGCAAATACGGTCTGAAGACCGCCGAGCGCGAGAAGGTCACCCCGGAAACTCCGTTGCTGAAAATTGATCCTTCCGGTGACTTGAAGAAACAGGTTGCGTCGGTGGTCAAGATTGTCGGTATGCGTTACAAATTCCAGACCATCGGAGAGTATAACGCCGTCCTCGGTCTGTTTAATGTCAGGTGTGAGAATACCGACGGCAGGGTAAATGGCCGTGAGTATCATGGACTGGTGTATTTCGCGCTTGGAGAGGACGGTCAACCGATTGCAGCCCCTTTCAAAGCCTCTCGCCTCGGCAAATTCGCAAGACGCGAGGCCATTGCTGCCAAATATGAGCGGTCAAAGGAAACTGTCAATATTACACCTACGAAAGAGAAAGTGGCGCGGGCCCTTTCAGAGTGCAGCAGTAAGGAGGATTTTATAGCCAGACTAAAGGAGGAGAATATCGACGTGGTAATGAGATATACTGCCGAAGGTCGAATCTACGGCGTCACTTTCATCGACCACAACACTTTCAATGTCCTCAACGGTTCCCGTCTGGGGAAAGCCTTTTCAGCCAATGCCTTCGAAGACAGGTTCAATACGGAACACTCGCAAGAACATTTCCCGGCACCTGTTCCCGAAATTCCGGAAGAGGAAGGCACACGCCATACCCATCAACCGGATTCCGAAACATCCTCTCCGGATGCTGATCCGTCCGTCAGCGCAGGTCATTCGCATGATAATGAAGATTATGATTACGACCTGTCGTTGCCGGGATTCGAGATACAGCAGGGCCGGTCTTTCAATCCCGATGAAGAGGCATTCATTCGCCGCATGAAGCGTCAGCACCGTCGCGGACGTAAACCGTAATACCTTATTATATATGAGTCAGCAAGAAGATGACCTCAGGGCGTTGGCCAAGATTATGGATTTTCTCCGAGCCATCAGCATAGTGCTGGTGGTGGCCAACCTCTATTTCTTTACAAGAGTGGAGACCGTTGACAGCGGCTGGTTCTACTCCATGACCGATAAAATCCTCAACAACTTCGACCGCTCCTGCGGTCTGTTCCATAACACTTTCAACTCCAAACTGTTCGCGCTCCTGCTGTTGGGACTGTCGTGCTTCGGCACCAAGGGCGTTAAGAACGAGAATATCTCGTGGCGCCATATAATAATCGCCCTGTGCATTGGCGCTGTTCTCTTTCTTCTGAACTGGTGGATGCCGGGAGTCGGATGGAAGTATGGTTACATAGGTACCACCGCAATAGGTTTCGGTTCCCTTATGATGGGCGGTATATGGATGAGCCGTATGCTGAAGAACAACATGATGGATGACCGTTTCAACGATGAGAACGAGTCGTTCATGCCGGAAACCCGGTTGTTGAAGAATCCATATTCCGTCAATCTTCCCACTAAGTTCTACTATCAGAAGAAGTGGCATAAGGGATGGATAAACGTGGTAAATCCTTTCCGCGCAACAATAGTGTTGGGCACCCCCGGTTCGGGCAAGTCTTTCGCAGTGGTGAACAACTTCCTTAAACAGCAGATAGAGAAAGGATTTGCGATCTATTGCTACGATTTCAAATATCCGGACCTCTCCACTATCGTGTATAACCATCTGATAAAGAATAAGGATAAATACCCCAAGGGGGTCAAGTTCTATGTCATCAATTTCGATGATCCCATGCGCAGCAACAGGTGCAACCCGATACATCCGGACTTCATGACGGATATTGCGGATGCCTACGAATCGGCATACACCATACTCCTGAATTTGAACAAGACGTGGATTCAGAAACAGGGCGATTTCTTCGTGGAGTCGCCGATTATCCTCCTGGCCGCGATTGTTTGGTTTTTGAAAATCTACGAGAACGGTAAGTATTGCACCTTCCCCCATGCGATAGAGTTCCTCAACCGCAACTATGAGGATATTTTCCCGATTCTCACATCATACCGTGAGTTAGAGAACTACCTTTCTCCGTTCATGGACGCATGGAAAGGAGGGGCTCAGGACCAGTTGCAGGGTCAGATTGCATCTGCGAAAATACCGCTTTCGCGTATGATCTCGCCGCAGTTATACTGGGTAATGACCGGCAATGATTTCACGCTTGACATCAACAATCCGGAGCATCCGAAGATACTTTGTGTCGGCAATAATCCCGACCGTCAGAATATCTACGGGGCTGCCCTCGGTCTTTACAATTCCCGAATCGTAAAGCTTATCAACAAGAAGAACATGCTGAAATCCGGTGTCGTGATAGACGAGCTCCCGACCATATACTTCAAGGGCCTCGACAATCTCATTGCCACTGCGCGAAGCAACAAGGTCGCGGTGTGTCTCGGCTTTCAGGACTTCTCGCAGTTGAAACGCGACTACGGTGACAAGGAGGCTGCCGTGGTGATGAACACCGTCGGCAACATTTTCTCCGGTCAGGTTGTGGGAGAGACTGCCAAAACGCTCTCCGAGCGTTTCGGCAAGGTTCTCCAGAAACGGCAGTCCATATCAATCAACCGTCAGGATGTGAGTCATTCGTTCAACACTCAGATGGACAGCCTGATTCCGCCGAGTAAAATCTCGACGCTGACGCAGGGTATGTTTGTAGGTGCTGTTTCCGACAATTTCGACGAGCGTATCGACCAGAAGATATTCCATGCCAAGATTGTGGTTGACACGAAGGCCGTTGCACACGAGGAGAAGACATATAAGCCTATCCCCGTGCTTACCGATATTCCGACAAAGGAAGCTATGGAGATTGCTATTCAGGACAATTATGACCGGGTTAAACAGGATGTGCGTCTCATAGTATTGAAAGAGAAGGCACGTCTGGCTCAGGAAGAAAGCAAACAGTAACCGGATTATCCGCAGTTATACGGCAAGTCTGTATGACTGCGGATTTTTCATGCGGCTTTGCCGAGGTATCTGCGTTGCAGTTCTCTTTCAGTATCGCCGAGTAGTTGCGACAGTAACTTGCACCGACCCGGAGCATCATCATCCTTGGGATGTTTCTCCTCTATCTTTTTGAGAGCCTTGTAATAGTCGGTAACTGTCTTTTGGATTCCTAACAGATGGAATATTCCCCTTATAAATTCGGCATCTGTCTCTGTTGCAACTTTGCCTGACAAAAGCAAGGCACATACAAGTTCGACTATTTCAGTGAATTTGCCATCCCAGTTGATCGCCGATTCTTTCTTGATATTGATTCCTTCTTTTGAGACCGTGGCTTTTACAACACTGACATCACTGTTTTCCGGTTGATGGTTCTCAATCCATTCCCCGATACGGTTGATGTAACGCTTGATGAAATTTATGGCTCTGCCGATAAAGCGCAAATAGGTTTCTTCAAGATTGGTGGAATCTTCAAGTATTATTGTTAGATGGTCTTCAGCGACAATAAGTGCGGAGTGGACTTCCGATTTGTTGTAATCGCCATGAAAGAGCAGGACGACGCTCTTGGTGAAGGTGGAATAGGTATCTTTGAGGTTGTCAAGTTCCCCTGTCTCGGCCCCAACAAAGAATTCATGTTCGAGCAGGATGAATACGTTGAATGTTTCATCGACGGTTGACTTATTGGTTTTATCGGTCATATCGGCAGTCATCTCGATATGACCGTCGGCAGTGCTGGCGTAGGCTGGGTGTGTGGCGTTTCTATTCATAGATTATTTATGTTTTGTTTCGCCATTCTAAACCAGTACCTATCACAAATGGATTATAAAACAAAATGTTAAAGTGGATATTATGTGTTTTTCAGGTAATTATAACGTATTCAGTGGTATGATTTTTATAATTGTTAAATGCAATTTTCGAGGAAACTTTCTCCACCCCGGTGTAATATACCTCACCCCCTAATAAAAAAAAGCGCACCGAACACGCCAGTAGTGAGGTATCTGGAATTACCCTTTGGATGGCATGACGGTACGCTATGCAATCGCATAGCATAAGCATCACGCATTTGCTCCAAAGTTCCAATTTACCAGATTTCTTTGATTGAAAAGTCGAGATAAGTCAAAAGAGCTAATTATACTTGTTATCAATGCAATAGCAATTATCAATATTGCGGTGATTTTCCTGCTTTTGACCCTATTTTCTTAAAAAGTACACCTTTTGTACCCTCGATTATGGACTGTGGTCAAAGGGTAAATGTTAAGGTCTGTAAACGGCGATTTTTAGATTATTATGCCTCGGATTATCTTTGCGCAAAATTATAATTGCATGGCAAAATTAGAAAATCGCAAGAAACAGAATCCCAAGCTCCGACAGTCAGAATTAAGCGACGGTCGCGCCAGCCTCTACCTTGAATATTATCTCGGCAGAACTGAATCGCCCGTGCTTGACAAGGACAGCAATCAGGTGTTTTACACCGAGGGAGCGATGGCGGGTAAACCGAAATATCAAATCAAACACTCCCGCAAGAAAGAGAACCTCAACCTGTATATCTGGCTTCATCCCCGCAACCAGAAGGAGCGGATGCAGAACAAGAATACTCTTGCCCTTGCAGAAAAGATACGTTTTGAACGTGAGCAATCTTTTTTGGAGGACAGGGAGGGCTATCGTCTCCGAAAAGACATGGACGAGGATTTCCTTGAATTCTGCAAAGAGTTCATCAAGTCACCGACACTGACAAAATACACCCGCATAACGCTCGGGCACGGACTGCAAAAGTTCAAGAACTTTCTTGCCGATACGCCGAGATATTCTCTCTACAGGAATAATCTTAAGATGACACAACTGACGGTTGACATGGTGGCTGCCTATGTTGAGTATCTGAAAGAGAAGGGAACAGGCGACGGTCCGAAAATCTATTTCCGAATGTTCAAGCGTATGGTTACTGCGGCTGTTGACAAAGACCTCATCAAGAAAAATCCATGCCGTGGCTTCGTGCTGAAGAACGACAACATGACGCTGCAAAAGGAGATTCTTCTGCCGGAGGAAATACAACAACTGGTAGCCACACATTTTGAGGGAGAGAAACCGGAGATTCATCGTGCGTTCATCTTCGCTCTTTATACCGGTGTGCGATGGTGCGACACGAGCCAGCTCACCTATCGCAATGTGGATTACACAACCCAAACATTGCGTTTCCAGCAGCAAAAGACAAAAGACCACAGCAGCCGGAGCTGGGTAATCGTTCCATTGAACGACACCCTTATCCGTCTGATCGGTGAGCCGGATAACGACAGCTTTGATGACCGGATATTCAAAGTTCCGCATTACAACATCTGCAACCTGTATCTGCGTAAATGGGTAAAAGCAGCAGGCATCAAGAAGAAAATCACATGGCATTGCGCCCGGCACAGCTTCGCGGTGAATGTTCTCACCAAAGGAGCTAATATAAAAACGGTATCGAGCCTCCTCGGACACACCTCCATAAAGATGACTGAACGATACCTCCACGTCGTTGACAGTCTCAAACAGGATGCAATCAATTCCCTCGGTGAAATCAACTATACACCGATGTAAGGTTGTAACCATCCCAGCCTAAGCAGATAAGTCAGCAATCATTTGTCGGCTTTTTTCTTCACTGCAAATCACAATGAGAAACAAAAAGGTAAAATCAGAGTGTGAAATCGGCAACGGGGCTTACGACTTTGGAGTAAGACCAACCAATATTCTGCAAGGGTTTTGAGCTGCAAAATCAGTTTCATGCAGCTCAAAACATACCTTGCAGAATCCCGACGGATTCCGTTCCGACCTACAGAATCAGAAGGCTTCTTAGCACCAAATTACAATCGGCTCCATACAAAAAAGCAACTGTAATCGGGATAGCCGACTGTTTCAATTACTTGGAACATCAATATTGGCAAAATCCAACTTCTTCAATGAGGAAGAATAAGATTTGGCTAAAGATAGTTGATGTATCAATACGCGATACATAACGCTTTCGAGATTGCGATTCGATTAATATACATTGTTACAAGTAGTTACTTGTCGAGGTCTTGATTGCAAAGATGCTGTTAGTACGTATTGACGTATGAACGTACTAACGTATTGATGTATGAACGTACTAACGTATTGACGTATGAATGTATTGACGTATGAACATCTGAACGTACTGACGTATGAACGTATGAACGTATGAACGTATGAACGTATGAACGTACTGACGTAAGAACGTATGAATGTACTAACGTATTGATGTATGAACGTAGGTAAATACTGATGTATTGACGTATGATTGTAATAATATGCTGATATACAATGGTTCGGTAAAAACTACCGAACCATTGATATATAACTCCCATATTAAAATAAAAGTTCAATTGGTGTTTCTTGAGGTGGATATTGTTTATTATATATATGTATGAGATATAGCCCGACTGAACAAATGGAATTAATGACAAAATATGCACTTCCGGGTTCTGTAATCACTATATCGCCCGTTTTGTGTCCATGTAAAGAAGATTTATCCCCTCGAATTTCTCCCATTGCCGTAGCACATTTTTGCAAACCGCTTACAAGTGTTTTTACCTCTCCGATATTCCCGCAATTAGGTAGCAAACTGTATGCCTTGAGAATGTCTTCGACTAATTTAACAATATCCCCTTTATCTCTACATTTAAGTGAAATTCGGCTATCCGTCATAATTTCTTTTATAATAGATTCCAAGGCAGCAACAGCTAAACCACAAGCCGTGTCTGGATCAGATTCGACTTCTCGGAATGCCTTTTCAAATGTACGAGAGGCAAATTGATAGTTTGATTTCAGTTCATTCCTAAATATTGGAATAGATGGGATGTAATTTGGCGTTTCAATACCCAAATCGATTGCTATCTTAAGTAGCGTTTCGCCATCTATACTATGAATAGTGGCATCCAAATCTAAGAACTCTCTATTGTTATCGTTATAAGACAAATAAAAATTACAATTGCCGAAATCATCATATGACTCATGCCACTCTTCCAAGTAATAAGTCGCATCACGAGCTGTATATTTTTGATCAATTGCGGCCCGAACTTTTTTCTCTAAAGCCAACTTATAACTTGGTAAAATTCTATTCATTTTCCCAACAACAAAACATTATAAATATTTAAGTAAAACGCTGGATATTGGAATATCTATTAAGCGTTTGTCCTAGTTTGATTCGTTCTTTCGTTGACATCTCACTGCCATAATATACAGCTTTGAAACAACTTTTAGGTATGGTAGGGCGAAAGTAGATTCCTTCAAAAGGTGTAGAGTAAATAAATCGTATTTCGTCCTCCTCAGACCACTTCTCCTTTTGTTTTGAGGAGTATAAATATTGCAAGAAAAAAGTTTTTTCGAGTTGGTTACCTAAAAATAAATCCCAAGGAAGTATGCTCTGCACACTGTCAAAATACCGTACTAATAATGCAATTACATCGAATCCATTGGCATGAAGATGATTTATAACTCTCGACTGATCCAAAGCTATACAAACACCGTTCTCTACATCATTTGTAGAGGCATAATTTCTCCAAAGGACTTTATTATCAGGAGTTTTCCCACAACTACATATTCCTATTCCATAGAAAAAATCTTGGGCTTCTTGAAATTTTGCCTGAATAACACTATCTGGTATATCTAAATCTCTAAGCAACTTAATTTGCTTTGAGATATTACATTTAGAAAGACTCAATTCGTCATCATCATTTAACTTATCTCCGCGCGTAAATTGAAGATTACCTGCTGATAACATCTTAATAGCTGCTTCATAATCAACATATTTATATACAATGGGATATTGATTTGTTTCAGCCACTAAGTGACGCATGTATGATTTAACAACTTCCAAATCAATTTCAGTACGCATTATTTTTTCTTCCTTTTTATCGGGGGTTGATAGATGCTTACCAAATCTTCCCATCGAGGAATTGTGATGTCAATGCCATAGAAAGATTTGTATGCTTCAGAGACTTTTTTACGCCATCCTTTTGAAAGTTCATGAGTATCGGCATAGCTGAAAAGGGTTTCCTCAATCGCAGACAGATAATGCTCTAAAGATGCAAACATAGGAAAGCGAGAACGATTCCCAAACCACTTGGCAGGACGAATTTTGTGTATAACTTTATTCTTGTATTGAACATTGAGTGGCCAACCGTCCATTGAACGACAAATTTCCCAAACATTCTTTAGCCATAGGTCTCGTATTGAGACAATCCCATCAGCATTCATACTATAACCGAAAATGAGATACTTGGTATGAAGCATAAAGGGATTTTCAACAATCTCACGTGCATAAGCCTTGAAATCTGCAATGTCAAAACCGGGGGATGCTGAATAATTAAATGCTTTTACTTCAAGCAAGTCTACCGTATGGTTATCAGGATTAAGAAAAATGTCAGGTGGCATTTGAGTGTTCGGATTACAGTCAAATGCTATGTTGTTTTTCTTGAGCCATCCTTCGAGCCATTCCTGAATGATGTTGCCGACAACATCCTTTTGTTTTACAATGATGTTGACATCGCCGAGATAGAAGCGAATTTGCCCCTCCACGGTTTTTATTTTATCAACATTAAGAAGTCTATTGTAAACTTCTTTTGCTGTTAGTCTGAGTGGTAGTTGATTATCCATTAGTGCTGTTTATTGCATTAATTAAACGTGCGGCAACTGCCCTAATTACAGGAACAACCACAGTATTACCCAAGAGATCGAATCCGTCTTTTTCAGAGACATTGAGTTGCATGGTTTCGGGGTAGCCAAATAACCTAAGTCCCTCACGTAAAGTTAGACGACGTAAGCCTCCATTATCAGCAACATATAGTTTTTGCATATCCATAGCTACTAAAGTAGGTGCAATCTCATCAGGACCCATAACCTTGCTTATTTCAAAACTGAGCTTACCTGCGACTATATTATACCCTTTGGGGAGGGAGGTGTCTTGCTCTCTTACTGTTGTGGCAGTTCCAAATAAATCGGTTTTAGTTTTCTTCTGTTTAGGGTGTTCAAATTTCAGATAACCTTTTTTTGTCAAATCATCAAGCATTACTTGGAGATTTGGATGAGAGTAAAATGTGGAAATTTGTTTTGCAGTAAGAGGCATACCATCCATCCACTCTATTCCTATTTCTTCCGCCCATTTTTTCTTGCGTCTTTCACGAAGAATACAATTGAGCAATTCTTTTTGTTCTTTAGATACAGGACCTTTAATCTCTATGTCCCATGAATGAATATTGGTATCACCTCCGCGTTTGTCCTTTATTGATTTACCATATAACTCTTCTATTTCGAAATGACGAAGCAGCAACTTGATAAATGGACTATCAATAGTAGGCTTTCCAGATTCAAGAATATCACCTACTGTTTTCGTCGATTTAGGGAAGTCTGTTAAATTCGGTTTCTCAATAAATGTTCCAACAATATAAATTCTTTTCCTCTCCTGAGGAACGCCGAATTGAGAGGAATTTAGTACCTTGTACTCAACCTTATATCCCAAATTAAGCAATTTTGATATAATGACGTTAAGAGTTCTCCCACCATCATGATTAACAAGTCCCTCTACGTTTTCCAGAATAAAGCCTTGAGGTTTTTTAGCTCGTAAGATACGCTCCACCTCAAAAAACAGTGTGCCTCTGGTATCTGCAAAGCCCTGCCTTTTGCCTGCTGAAGAAAATGCTTGACAAGGGAATCCAGCACAGAGAATATCAAAATCCGGAACATCATCAACTGATAACTGCGTAACATCACCAACCATATTCTCTTGTGGATAATTGTCTTGCAAGACTTTTACGGCATACGGTTTGATTTCTGACGTCAACACGCAATAAGGCGTATAACCGGCTTCTTCCAAAGCCTGAGACAAGCCTGTGCGTATTCCACCAATTCCGGCGAATAAGTCAATAAATCTAACTGTTTTGTCAAGCATACAGCCAACAAGAAAGAAACTCCTCCATAGGCTGACAGGCGACCAAACCTTTTGCAACTACGAAAGAGTTTCTAATATATGGTAAATGTATTAATTACATTTGGGTGGTCTTTGTCAGCGCAAATTGCGATGGAGTGCAAAGTTACGAAAAATCTTTAAATTGGCAGCTATTCTGCCGAGAGAATTTATCTACAAGAAATGGAGAATGGGAACAAAGAGGCAACGGTATGGACTAATGAAGCGAGAACAGACACAAATCATCGCAGTTAAAAATATCTAACGGATGACAAATAATTCAAATCCATTTGCTCTTGCTTGCCGCCATCTTCTCTCAAAGTACACTATTAGTACACTGCAATCTGCAAATATTGCTGATAATCAGAATAGTTATGGATGTATATAGAAATTTTCCAAATTTTCACTATCGCAAAATGCGGTGTTATGTTATGATGTATCTAAACTGCGGTTGGCTCTCCAATCGCCAATATGTCTAAATTCGCTACAAAGTTAGCAATTTTCAGCGAATTATCGCTTGTCAGTCTTATGTTTTATTTCAAACCATGATTCACCATCTTGTAGCGGAGAGTGCTTCGGTCTATACCTAACAGGCTTGCTGCCTGTGTCTTGTTGCCTCCGGTCTTTTCAAGTGCCTCGATTATCTGTTGGCGCTCAACATTGGAATCACGGAGACGAAGAGTGTCTCTTGTTTCCGGCGACGAGCGGCTGATGGGAAGGTCAGAAGATGTGATTACGTCCTCCTCCACATTGTGTGCCGCAAGAAGAATTACATTCTTCAACTCTCGGATGTTGCCGGGCCAATCATGTTGTTTCAATGCTTTGACCGCTGAAGTATCAAGGCGTTTAACAGGCTCGTTGTGTTCATCGGCATATTGCGCGAGGTAGAACTCGGCTACCGGAATCACGTCCTCCGTTACCTTTCGTAGAGGTTTTACCGTTATGTCCATCTCCCTGAGATTGAAGAACAGATTTGACCGAAAGGTTTTATCGCTTACCTGTTCCAGAAGCTCCGGCTCTGCGGTACAGATAACCCGGACATCGGGATGATCCGAGTTAAGTATGTGGAGCACTACCGACTGTTTGTCGAAGTTAAGCAGATGCACGTTTTTGAGGATAATGGTTCCTCCGGCAGCTTTCTTGAAATAACCTCCGATACGGTTATACATCTCGCTCTTTTCGGAATCAAGCTTATGTACTCCCACAAGTGCGGCGCCACCTGCCTCTATCACTATGAGGGGTTTGTCGGTACGGTTACTCTGGCGGAATATCTCACGTGCAATCTGTTCCTTGCCCATGCCGCTTTCCCCGAATATTATCACCTTGGCATCAGTCGAGGCAATGCGCGTGATTTCACTCTCGATGCGCTGAAACTCCTTGCTGGGACGATGGATCAGCACCTCATCTAAGGTTAAAGAGTCAATATCGTTGATATACTTATCCACTACATCCAGCAGTTGTTTGTCAATGGCAGGACGTTGAATTACATCAACTGCGCCTCCATCACGCATAACTGACAGAATATCCGATGGATTTAAATTATCCATTATGGCAATCACCGGGAATCTGTATCCCTCACTCTTTTGCCAGTTCACTAACTCTTGCGCAGTACCATGGAAGAATTTCATCGCCGTTACCACGACTGCGCCGGGTGGCAGTTTCGCCATCTGCTCTTTTGTTGCCTCCATGCTATCGATAGCAATCGTCTCATATCCGGCTCGCGTTAACAAGCCTGAAATAAGCCGACGGCTTGATTCGGAGGCATCTACAATAAGAACTTTATTCATTTATGATAATGTTGGTTAACACAGAAGGGACCCACGGGAGTCCCTTCTGCAATATTTATTAATGAATTGTATTAAAACAGTTTGTCGGGATATATTGCGTTCTTGTGAAGTTTGGCGAACTTTTCTACAACTCCCGGACGGTCTTCGGCATAGGTTACGCCAAACCAATGACTGTCTGTGTCAAGTACCTTCACCGTGGCTTCACCTGATTTAATCAATGTGTCGGCGACATCCGGTATTACCTGTTCCGATTTCGGCACATTGATCTTTTTGGAAAGGAATTCCGAGAACTCACGGATTCCGAAATCGAAATAGTCGGGTGTAAAGCCCCACATATTCATTGATACGGGAACATTTGCATCAAGTCGATGCTCCTTGCCATCCGCATCATTATAAACGATTTCGTGATTCTCATTGTAGGTGATATCCTTACATTCTTCCACAGAGGTAAGAAGTCCGTTCTTTGTCTGACATACACCGCGATTTACACCGCCGTTTTCGGTCATTGTATTGCCGATGCGGAAGCCTACCATGCAGTAGTCTCCCTTGCGGTTGCGGGGACGCATCAGCTCTTGAGCAAGCACCTCGAATGAATTTCGACCATAGAAATCATCGGAATTGATTACTGCAAACGGCTCATTGATTGTACCGGCAGCCATGATTACAGCATGGGCCGGACCCCAAGGTTTCGTGCGTTCCGTCGGGCAAGTGAACCCTTCCGGTAACTTGTCAATAGACTGGAACACTACGTCCACGGGAATATGTCCCTCGTATTTCGATAGAATCTTCTCACGGAAATCCTGTTCAAAGTCCTTTCTGATTACGAACACAACTTTGCCGAAGCCAGCGCGTATGGCATCGTAGATGGAATAGTCCATGATGGTCTCTCCATTAGGGCCGAGACCGTCAAGTTGTTTCAAACCACCGTAACGGCTTCCCATTCCTGCGGCAAGTACGAATAATGTCGGTTTCATATATAGCAATAATTAATCAATAAATCATAATTTGATCAAGGATGATACCTTCGGTTTTAGGAATTATGGTCAGTTTGTGTTTTTGTCTGTCATTGGCTATTCTGATATTACGGATTGCCTGATTTCGCAGCACATTTTCTTTCCATTCCTCACTTCGTCCGACTGTCTCATAATGAATATTATCGGCGATAAGTATATCATCAAGTTTCACAGAGAAAACAAGTCCGTCATTTTCAATAGGATGTGTCGGCAAGAGCCGAATGTCGATTAAAAGAGAATCCGATGCCTCGCACTCAGGTATATTGAATGAAACATGTGCATTTTTTCGTAGTGCAATGGCTCCCGACTCATACCCAAGACCTTCAAGTTTTTCGTATTCTCCATTGGCATTTGCGCCGTTCCATTTTACCAAAGGTACGGGACAGTCTGACATCGGTGTTTCTACTATACTTTCTTTGACTTTTTCAAATACCGGCAGACGGCGGGGCTGACAGTCCATCATGAGATTCCATTTGCCGTTGTTGCAGAAGCCACGGTTATAAGATTCGGTCAATGCAGTGATACTGTCAAAAGCAACTTCACATTCAGACCAATCAGACAAACCATGTCGGGCTTTCTGTGCAGAAATCATTTTCCTATTCATCTGCGCAGCGGCCTGAACGGGATATTTTATAAGTTGATAATATGTGTCTTTACGATTATCCGGAATACGATTCCAAATGTATTCAACTGCATCAGATAAATTCTTATACATACAGTCGCGTTTGTTTATTGAATCCAGACTCCAGGGCAAATCTCTGACGATTTTGTAATAATCATTGCCCCATTCCTCTTCACGGGTATTGCCCATAAATTCTGGTTTGCGGATATAGGCGAGACGATAGTGTTCGTTCATCACCGGAAGAAGTTCACGTGCGGTTTCATTCCCGAACTCCCTTGAAAGGAAATCTGCAAGATGGGCCGAAGGCCCCTTAGCTTCGACTTCGGCAATATTCCATGCCATATCCATAAACAGTTCAATCTGATATTCCGCCGGTTTTATATCTCCGACATTGAGAATCCAAATATCCTGAATACCTTTGTCATAGGCAAGTTTCATCTGCTGATATAAGAGATAGGGGCTGAATGTGCCAAGCCAGAGATAGTCATGGGGTCTTCCCCAATAAGACACATGATAATAGACGCCATTTCCACCTTTGCGGTTACGTTCTGCCTCAGTCGGGAAATGGCGAATATAGCCATAGTTATCATCACACCACATAAGGGTTACATCATCGGGGACTTGAAGCCCTGCGTTATAAACATCAAGAACTTCTTTATATGGTATGAAAACCTGTGGAACTTTAGTAACGTCCTTGTTCACATATTCAGATAAAAGTTTTCTCTGGTCGTGAAAAACACGATTAAGTACGTTCTTTTGTTCTTCAACTGTTTTGGCTCCGTTCATAGCACCGTCATGGACACCACGCATACCAATCGTGTAGAGAATTTCCTGATTGGCGACATCCTTCACTCTGGATTCCCAGAAGCGATATACGTTGTTGCTGTTGTTCACATAATCATACTCTCCTGTGCCACGGCGTGACCATTCACCGGCTGCATTGCAGGCCATCGGCTCGCAATGTGAGCCTCCGATATAAATGCCGTATTTTTCAGCAACTTCACGATTCCCGTCGGTAAGAAAGAACGGAACACTGCACTCGTGCATAGCCGGCCAGTAGGTATTTGCTCTCAGACGCAGCATTAATTCGAATATTTTGGCATTGGTTTTCGGTCCGATGCGACCTTTTACATCCGATGGTTCGAATATTATACTGCTCCATGGCATAAGTCCCCAATCCTCATCGTTAATGAATATTCCTCGAAATTTTATCGATGGAGCCTGTTCCGTCACAAACCCCTCCGGCAATTCAAAGCTCTCCAGATGTTTTGGAACAGCATCAGCCCACCATTCCCATGGCGACACACCGATTAATCGCGAAAGTTCCAGCACACCATAAGCGGCCCCGTGGTTATCGTGTCCTGTAATATTCAGGATTCCGCTGTTGCTGATTTCCATTCTGAATCCCTGTTCGGACTTGACAGCCGTTGAGTCAATCTTAATTATGACATCGGAACCTTTCTCTGCAATTTTCAAATTATTGCCGAACACATTTGAAATGTCATTACCAAGAATTTCTATGGCTGTTTTCAGTACCTTTGCTGACTCTTCGGGCAATGATACTACGAGAGGTCTGTCATCGGATATTCTGAAATCTTTGCCAAAACTCACCAATGGCAATAAAGTCAAAAATATTATGAAATATATCTTAATCATTCCACTATTGTTTTAGAGATATTGACATAGCAGTCAGTTGCTCCGAATCTAGTGCCAGCTTTATCATACCACACAGGAAATTCTCCGGCTACTTCAACCTCCAGAATATAATCATCTTCAGGATAGCAACGGCTCACGAATTGAGGAGCATAGGCTGTCGTCTTGCTGTAAAAATCAACGTATGAACGGTGGAATGTCTCACCTAACTTGTTTTTTACAGAGACCCAGGCGTAGCCGGAAGTTTTATTCGATTCTCCAAAAATGCTGATTCTCTCGCCATGGAAAGGAACTTTCAAAATCTCTCCCTTTTTGTTTGAACGCCAATCATGAATCTTTGTCAATCCATTGATGGTTACTTCTGCCATCTTTTCAACGTCCCAGCAGTCCCACAATTCCGGAATTGATAGTTTCGTACCGTTTACCTGCACAGGCATCCATACCTGTGTGGCCGCCGAAGCCTGATGAGGATACGACCAACGGTCACCCATATAGATTGGTATTGTTTCATTTCCACGACGGAGCGGAAAGACAAACGAACACTGCGAGTTATGTGTCAGTGATCCTTCGGGGCAGAACAATCCTTGTTTCACCCATGGCCCCTCTATCGAGGTGGCAGTGAAATAATAGTTGTCATTGCGTTCCCAACTCGTAAGATTTGAGGTCAGTAGGAAATATATGCCATCTTTCTTAAACATAGCCGGAGATTCTCCCATCCCCTCGACATGCGCAGCTTCGGCAACAACTGAACGATAATCGTCGCTCAGTCGGTAAACAGGACCATGATGAATCAGAAGATATCCCGTTCCGTCATCGTCCTGAAAAGTACCCATATCCCAACGTTTTATCGGATTGCCGTTATATTCAAGGGTGCCAAGCAGACGGTAATCACCGTTGATGCAGTCGCACACGGCAATCCCTATGTTCGGGTCGGTATATTTAAGGTTATCAGCGTGCATAAGCATCACATATTCCCCGGTTTGGGGACAGCGCATCACCTTTACACGCTCACCGACACGGTCGGGACCGAGTATGCCATCCTTTTGGACGGGTAAAACCACACGCTCGAATTTCCAGTTCACCAAGTCGGTCGAGGAATAACAGCCGAAGCCGGGAAAGGCATTGCTTTCGTCGGATTTATACTCTCCGAACAGCCAGTATTTACCACTGTCTTCTACTATGCATGCTCCGTGCGAGTTGATGATGTTGCCATCGGTATCAAACCAGGGTACGCCATTGGTGATGGCATGATTTTGTATCTGGGCATTTGCAGTCAGGTATAACATTACTGACACAATACAGAATAACAATGTCTTCATTGTTCTTGGGTTTTATACAAGTTCAATAAACTACTTATAATGTTGGTTCAATCACTTTTATCTTACCATCCTTGTCAAATTCCATCCTATCCATGCAGACTTCCCGATGGTAACCGGCAGCCCAGCCCATCTTTATGGCATTCGGACGGCGGAAACGATGATAGACAATGTACCATTGATCTTTCCCATTTACTTTCAAAACCGCATTATGGCCGGTTCCATATATTCCTTTATCCGACCTTTTCCATAAAATCAAATTTTTGTCGGGAACCTCAAGTGGACCGGTAGGCGACTTGGCCACTGCATATCGTACACGATAGTCTTCGCTGCGTGTATCGTTTTCCGACCACAGGAAATAATACAGCCCGTTGCGGTAAAACACCTCCGTGCCTTCAGTGAAAGGACTCTTGGGGGTAATCAGTTTCATTGTTTCCTTTTTGACGGAAATCATATCATCATTCAGCTCCGCCACAGCCAGATAGCCACAACCCCAATAAATATAATACTTTCCGCTCTGCGGGTCGAGAAAGACGTCCGGATCAATCTGCTGACCACCATGCAGACCTTCCGGCTTATAATCTATCAGAGGCTTGTCGATAGGATCTTTGAATGGACCTGTAGGCGAATCGCTGACGGCTACACCAATCTTTTTATCTGCTGAATAGTAGTAGAAATACTTGTATTTCCCATCAATCTTCCTTTCGACAATAGTCGGTGCCCATGCATTCTTGTCTGCCCAGGACAAATCCTTATGAAAATCAAAAATAATGCCTTCATCTTTCCATGTCTTCAGGTCAGATGACGAGTAGGTTTTGAAATAATGTCCGTTCCATTCGTGGAATCCATCGCTGGTGGGGTAGATATAATACTTGCCGGTTTTGTTGGAATACAACACTTCCGGATCAGCGTTATATCCAGGAATGACAGGATTATTCATATTGTCGAACGGAACAAAACCTCTGTCTGCGCCCTCAGTTGACAAGTCTATCTTTTGCATGGTCCCATCTGCATTATATCGCAGAAACTCCGAGCAGACAGAGCGGCTATAGCTGCCTCCTTCCGGCAAACCTCCATTGTGGGTGAAGAAATAAGTCTGTCCCTTGAAATTCACAATGCCCGGATGAGTAGTGTTGCTGTTGCCAGACATTTCAGCAAGAATACCTTTACAAGTATAAGGACCTTCTATATTATCAGCCATTGCATAGGATATCTTTTCAGGCCATCCGCTCGCATAGGTCAGATAATAGTTCCCTTTGTATTTATGAATCCAGGGGGCTTCCGTGAAATTCATATCCTTCCCTACGTTACGGATATCTACTTTGCGGACATCGCCATCTATTTCAATCATATTATCTTTCAGTTTGGCACAGTAGCAAATTTTGTTGCCCCAGAATATCCAAGCCTGTCCGTCATCATCTATAAACACAGCGGGATCTATACTGACCCACCAGTGGGTGGCTCCCGGACAATCCTTATTGGTAATTAGCGGTTTGCCGAGCGCGTCTTTATAAGGTCCACGAGGATTGTCAGCAACAGCGACACCGATACCGGAACCATTGGTGCTTGCATAAAAATAGTATTTGCCGTTACGCTCTATGACATGGGATGCGTATGCCGCACCCGATTTGTCCCATGCGAATTCTGACAGTTTCAGCGGTGTTGGATGCTCCGTCCAATGAATCATGTCGGTTGTGGAGAACAAACACCAATCCTTCATCTTATACCCGTTTTGCTTCCCGGCGAAGTCATGACCCGTATAGAGCCAAAGAGTATCACCCACCACAAGCGGAGCCGGGTCGGCAGTATATTTGTGAGTGATAATCGGATTGCCGTTAGCGACAAAGTTATAAGGCAGATTCAGGGCTTCCTGGGGAATACCGCCCCACTTCATGTTAAGTCGGTAAGCCTCTTCCGGTGTAATGCTGATAACAGTGCCATGGCGTGGGTGAAAATTCTTTGTAAATGACTCGGGTTTTGAAGTGAATGTCTTCAAATCTTTGCTACGTTGGAATTCATATTTCCCTGAAGTATATAAATCATACATCAGTATGTATTCATCCGAATCATTGAGTTGGAAAATGCCCGAACCTTCTACCATTGTAGAGGTATCGGCGTATGCGTCCAAATATTTGAAATTCTCTTTCCACGGTCCTTTCAGACTTTTCGAGGTGGCTTGCTGGATGCCGTTCTTCAACTCCTTGCCTTTTTTATCCTTCGTATTGCCTTTATAAAAAAAATGATATAGGCCATCTTTATAAATAATGTCGCCATCGATAGCTCCGTATTTTGCACGGAACATCAGCTTTGGTTCAGCTTCAAAGCCTGTGAAATCATCATTGGCGTACGCGCTATAAAAATCAAGGTGGTCATCACCTTTAAAACGGATAGTGAAATAAACCAGATACTTTTTGGCATCCGGGTCATAAATGGTCTGCGGCGCCCATACCCATTTTACATTTCCGAACTTTTCCGGATATAGAGAGGCTAAATCTACAATACTATGGCTCCAGTCGGTCAAATTATCAGAACTCAACATCACAATACCCGGATTATGTTCCCAGCCATTCATCACGGCAGCCATATCGGTTGCAACCATATAAAATCCTTTCCCGTCAATACGGCGAAGGATATGCGGGTCACGAACCCCTCCCGTTTTTGAAATTGCTTTGGAATTGAGAACCGGGAGATTATTGTTAAATGCATACCAGTTCTTGGCATCTGCGCTGTATGCGAAGCGGATCTGTTCCTGTGCTTCTTTGGGACCCGTACCTTCAAAATATACAAACAAATACCCGTTGTAATCAGAAGATTTATTTGAGGCATAACCCGGCAAAACGATGCTCAACAAAAAGACAGCCAAGTATAAGCCTAATTTGTCTTTGAATATGTTATTGTTCATATAGCTTTTTATTTAATACGTTCATAATAAGGCAGACGATTCAAAGGCACTTCAATTGTCAGAGTTTTTGGACCACGGATTTTTGTGCCTTGATCATCTCTCCAAACACCTTTCGGTAACCGGACTTCTCTCTCAGTACCATTCTTTACCATGGGTGTTACCAAAAAACGGCTACCCAGCATGAACTGGTCTTTACATTCTTCGAAGCCCTGATGAGGGAAAGCGTATTCCATATTGCGGACAATAGGTTCTCCAGTTTTTGCTGAGTTACGGGCACATTCCAAAATATAGTCACCCATTTGTTCATGTAGCCAGGCATATTTGCAACAAATAGCCATGTTTTCCTTACTGAGAACTCGCCAAGGGGCAACAGAGAATTGCATCATCGGCATGAGCGCATGAATCTGGCATGAGCGAACAATCAATTCCTCGTCAAGCTTTTTGTCTCCAATATTGAGGAAACTCTTGAACTCTCCTCCGCCAATCATATCCGGACAGGTATAAGCATAGCCTAACAGTCCGGCGACACTCATATCAGGAATAATCAGGGAGGACGACCTCCATGAATACGCTTTGTCTCCCAATCTTTGTACTATGGGCATGCCGCCGGTTTTCCAGGCGGCTCTAAGTTCATTGTAAGGAAAGGATGCGCCAATTTCTGCCCAACGCTGAGAGTATAGATGCTTGTCAGCCGTCTTATCGAAAAAATCGTAATCACCTGTCATATAGTATATATCACCGGCATCAAATTTGAATCCGTCAACACCGTAACGCTGCATCGCTGTCTTTAGCTTGCTTTTGAAGAATTCTACTGCTTTTGGATTAGTTACATCAAGACAAGCACTGTAACCATTCCACCATTTGACAATAGCCGTGTTGCCATCCGACTTGTTTTTCAGAAGATACCCCTTCTGTTCCATTTCCCTGAATTCGGGAGTGTCGGATGAAATGAACGGAGCAATCCAAAGCATGATTTTGAATCCCATTAGATGAAGTTCATCACACATTCCCTTCGGATCCGGAAATTTTTCAGCCTTGAAATCGAAATTGCCGTAATAGCGCTGCCAGTTGTCATCAACCATGAAGATTCCGGGAGGAAAGCCGTTTGCCAAAGCCTGATGAGCATAGTCGAGTATGTCTTTCTGATTCTGATCATACATCAGTTCTATCCATGTATTATACTGCGGCTGGCTGAAGAACAGGCTTTCAGGAACTTTCCCGTTGAAAGGGAAGTGTTTGGCAGATGATGCCATATATGCATCTTTAAGTGTGTTGCCGGCCAATACCACTTCCAAGTCTTCATAGTCAGAAGACAGACAAATAGTATCATTTTTGAACTGGAACCTGAATGGACGTTCACCCCAGACATACCTTCCTGCCGATGAGAGCAACAGCGGTACAGTCTGATTGTTATGGTTTTCTTTGTTCAAATCGTATATTCTCGTATTGGAAGCAAAAGGCATTTCCGACCCTAATGCCACCATGCCGCCCCACCAACGTTCTCCGTTGAGCGGAGCTATTTTGGTGACATGCTGCGCCGACAGCATGAACGGGCAAATTAATGACAGTAAAAACAGTATCCTTTTCATCATTTAACTTTCTTATTTTTTGCATAAATCGGTGTTTGTCCTATGGCAGCAGGAGTCGGTTTTTTGACGGTCGCATCAACAGCGTTGATGCGCAGATTGTCAAAATAGGGAGTGCTTACCCTATCCTGATATTTCTCGGCAAACAGACCGGCCATACCATGGTCATACAAATCGTCATTTGCTTGCAGCACTTGTTTGCCATCAATACTACCGATAATCTCATTTCCTTTGAACTGTAATTTGAGATTATACCATCTCCCTGAAGATATGCCGGGCAGCTTAACGGAGGCCAATACCTTTTCACCTCCTTCACCTTCATCCTTGCTGTTCTTGATGAAAGCCTGCTGTTCTGCGTCGCCAACCAGTTTTTTCTTATCCACCTTGCCTCTGACAACGACAAGTTTACAATGTCCGTCATCTCCCAGCTGCAGATAATAACCTTTGGGGATAATACCATAGCCGCTTCCTACATCATTTATACGTCCCATGATGCCGGCAGCATCCCCTGGGTTGAGGTAGATATCGGCGCTCACTTCGTAGTCATTCCAAGCAGAATCACCTATGATGGAATAGTATTTCCAATCTGGCGCCCATGAAATAGTAGGAGTTGGAACCACCTGACGGACACACTTACCCTTACCATTCGGCCTGTCGGATATTTCGAATGCACCACAAATGTCCGCTGTATAGTGTGGCAAATAACCATACTGTTCAGGATGTTTGTACTGCTCGAAAGTATCGTAATATGGGAACGGGAAAGGCTTCGAAGCCGGAGCATCATAGGAACCTTTCTGCTGCCCCGTGGTTGTAGATAGCGAATATACGGCATCGGGAACTACGGTCAGGGTGAACTCATTGCCATTTTTCTTTATGTCATCCAAACGGACGAACTGTTTCTCGGCATTGCTGTGCCAGACGCAAAGTTTTTTGTCAGAAAGATTACCACCGATTGTGAAATGCAATGTCTGTGGAACTTTCGCACCTTTTGTCTCGATGATGATACTATAGTCACCTTCGGGTGATTTCAGCGTGACCAATGACCCACCACCGTTCAAATCCATACATGCACCGTTAAGGTATTCCCAACCCACTTTAGTAAACTGCCCGTAGTGAGCATATCCCCATAATGCCTGACGTACCTTAAAGTGACCGCTCCAAGGTTCATAGGCAAGCACTGTGGGAGGATCTTCGGAATAGGGTTCCATTGGGTAGATGCCAGCGATGTCATACCAGTTAACAATCTTTGTTGCACCATTGTGAATATAATTGCCGTTGAAACACTCCACAAGGCTTATCAGGCAATCAAATCCTTTCTTATACACGTGGTCTTCAGTATCCCATATAGGCTTGTCGAGTTTTTCTGCCATGGTTCTTTCTTCCACCGATACCGGCTCGCCTTCGTAGAATACATGCCCGCCGATTATATCGATGGCATCACACAGTTCCTTGTCGGTGAACATATCCTTCACAAAATCCAACTTGCCTTTATACCAGTTGTCAAAGGCATGTATTTTGAGGTGGGGAAAACCGTTGGAATCCAGTGTCTTGCGGAACCGTTTCACAAAGTCATAGCTCACCTCTTTCTCGTTGCGGCATCCAATAGCAGTAAACTCCAATCCGTACACATCACGTAATCCTTTCAGCCAGCTTACATAATAGTCCGCTGCATCTTGCGACCAAAACTTTCCGTTACCTACCCATCCCGGAGCACTCCACGCTGTTCCATCCAATGTCAGATCGGGATTGCGTTTCTTTGCTTCTTGCATTATCCACCATGTGTAACCGCGCGAATAGTTCAGATCCTCACGTGTATGCTTGTGGCTCGGCATGGAACCTTGGGTGGAATTGCCATCGCCGGGAATTTCCACGAACAATGCGTTGACCGACGCACCGAACTTAGGCTTATATACCATATCGAGTATCTGTGTGCGCTGCGGTTCGGGATAATCTTTAAGCAGGACGGAAGTGGCTCCTCCGCCGTTAACCAACCCTATGCCGTCAAAACGTTTTCCTCCGGCATTGCCGTCCAGCGTGATTGTCTGAACAGTGTTGTCGGTTTCATTCTTTTGGGCATAGCTTTCCTGAATGCCTGCTGATACCGACAGGCAAACTGTCAGGATACATACAATTAGTCTATTCATATATAGTTTTTCGTTTTATACAAGTTTTTCTTCATTTGGATGATGAATGTCAATTCGGGGCTTTCAATCGGTTATCTAACCCAAACGACCGCTCCTCCCGAAGTAATTTCAACCGATACATCGCCCTTTTTGTCTATCTCGACTGTTTCCATTTTGGGAGATAGATCTTTTCCGTCATAGTATTTAGACGCTATACCTCCCGCCAGTATGTCCGAGCGGAATTTCAGCTTCAGAGGTTCTTTCTGTGCGTTTACAGCCGCCACATACCATTTGTCACCGCGCCTACGAGCCAATACTATGTATTTTCCCGGATAGCCGTCAATGAATCGTGTCTCATCCCATATTGTGGGGACGTGTTTCATGAACTGTAGGCAGAGTTCAGGAGCATCAGTAAGATTATTCGGAGCCAGTGCAAAGTTCTGTATCGGATTTTGGAATAACACCGCAACCGCCAACTGAAAAACATCTGTAGTAACCCTATGACTACCTTCTTTATTGTTACGACTCATATTCTTGTTAAGGAACACCCCTCCGTATTCCATACTGCCGACAGTATTGCGGATAAAGGGGTGCAAACAGGCGTTGACTGCTTCCGAATCACAGAACTTCTGGCCGAATATCATATTTTCAGAAGCCAAAACAGCCTCGCTTCCCACATAATTTGGATACATACGTTCCCAACCACGCGGCAGGGTGCAACCATGAAAAATAACCATCAACCCGTGGTCATCAGCATCGCTAAGTATCTCTTCATACAAACGCATGGTTTCCTGTTTATCACCACCGAAGAAGTCCACCTTGATGCCTTTTACTCCTAAATTCCGCATCCAGTCCATCTCACGTTTGCGCACAATGCTATTATCCATTTTATTGACCGGGGTCTGTACTATGTCATTCCAATAACCGCTGGAACTATACCAAAGGAAAACTTCAACACCTTTGCTGCGAGCGTATTTTACTAACTGTGCCATACGGTCGTAACCTATGTTTTTATCCCATCCGGCATCTATAAGCACATATTCGTATCCCATCGCAGAAGCCAAGTCCACATATTTCACTTGATCATCGTAATTGATACTCCAGTCTTGCCAAAGGATCCAACTCCATGTGCTGCGTCCCATCCGGTAGCTGTACCTCGTCTCATAAAGAGGCTCTACCACGCTCCAGGGAATGGTTGTCTCTACAATGGGTTTCAGTGTTTCGCCCAATGTAATAGTGCGCCATGGGGTTGCTCCCGGCAATGAAAATGCGGGAGCTATCGTACCATTGCCGTTATTCTCTTCCTTCATGGGGAAAGCTACATTATATACTCCATTTGTCCGGTCACTAAGATGAGAAGCACAATAATGGCTGTCAACCCCCGTCTCGCTAAGCAACACCCAGCCATCGTCGCCAATGCGGAACAGGCAGGGGAAAGTGTAGCCGTGACCGTATTGCGATTTTTCCGTCATAGGGGCATCCGTCGTGTAAATTTCCTCATAACTGGGTTTGGATCGTTTCCAGCCTATCATGGCATCGCTCTGCGGTGTGAGGAATGTAGTGGTTCCTTCCGGGAAACGGAATCCGGTGGTTTCGCTTTCCACTCGGACACTTGCCGGTTCAGCCTGCTTAGGTAATAGATAACGGAAAGCGATGTCATTGTTGCTAACCCTGAACTCTACCTGTATCAATGCGTTATTTACATTGGAGAGCGATACCAGCAGACGGTTGGCACGATAGTCAACACACGATGTCTTGATACGATCCAGCTTATAGCTTTCATGTATGCTGTCTATAGAATGCCCGGTTATACTTAATCCTTCAGAGAAGTCGCCGATGTCGGCTTTTATACCCAAGGGTGAGGGCTGCAGAAACTCTTTACCATCGTATAAGACCTGATAAAAAGTCTGTCCGCTGTCCGATGAAGTCAATTCTACTTTGACTTTGGCATCGGGACTTGATATTGAGACCTTTTCAGTTGCCCTTACTTGCCCGTAGGACAAAGCAAGAACGGCTAATAGTATATATATTTTATTCATTTAAAAGAAGTATTAGTAATACCATTTGTCGTTTTCTTCATAATAAGTGTGGTCTATCGGGAATTCCACTCCATCAAAAGCCTTTTTTGATGTCCACGACTCAGCAGGAGATGTCCAAAAGGAATGGTCGGCAGGCAATCCTAATGGTAGAAATGCCAATGTTGCCATATAGAGACTGCCATTATCCGTATATACATTGGAAACTTTGGGTTGTTTCCCATTGAATCCCAACGTGAGATAGCCTTTGTCATTGAAATTCCTGTTGTCACCATACATACGCTTGAATACGCAGGTAAGTGCAGAACGTACTTGGCCATTTGTCAATTCTTTAGGAAGCGATTCTTTCCAGGCCAATAATGCCAAGGGTTGAAATACTCCTGTTCTATATGTGATAGACCGTCCAAAAACGGGGAAAGCTCCTTCAGGAGAAATTAATCGCTCCAGAATGCAACCAAAACGTTGCATACGTTTTATAGATCTCTCATAACTGCATCCAGCCCAATCTTTCTGCTTCTTCCCACTTTCGGTAAGTTCATCCAATGCTTCGAAATACATGGGATGTAATGCAAAGCTATTATAATAATCAAAAGCAAATCCTGGACCGTCCGAATACCACCCGTCACCCACATACCATTCGTTGATTTTACGCAAAGTAGAATCAATCCGATATATGTCGGGATTTGCATTGGCTTTCCAAAGAAAAACTTCAATTGTAGTTGTAAATAACAGCCAGTTGGTATAAAGTGGATTGATGCGACGAAGAGAGGTAAACTCATCAATATAACGCTGCTTGGTGACGCTGTCCAGCGGCATCCACAAAGCGTCATATCCACGCAAGAAACTTTCAGCCACGTATGCGGCATCGACCAGCGTCTGGAAGTTCTCTTCCCATAGAAGACGGTCAGGGCTCTGTGGATCTACCGCATTTACATAGCTTTTTAACGCCCATTGACGTAACTGTTTGCGTTGCTTACCTTCGGCTGTTTCATCATCGGGCAGAGAAAGCCACGGGGCAATACCCGCCATCAATCGACCAAATGCTTCCATATAAGAAACACGTTTGTCCCGACCGTCCCAAGTGGGGCTCAGTTCCAGTTGCATATTTTGCTGCAACTTGCCCTCGCTCATATTACGAAGCACCGGTTCCGCCATACGGTATAATATTTCGCACCATACAGCACGGTCATCATTTATTGTCGTTTTATCTTTTTCCCTTGCCTCTACACCTGAAGGCAAGAGATAGAACGCAAGAAATATTAATCCTGTGATGAATCTGTTCATATCTCCAGTGATGTATTAGATTTTACTTTTCCAGTATGCAGACAGCCTATCTGCTTCTTTTTTCGTCAGATGTATGACGGAGCCATGTTTGGGAGATGAGAAATTAGTGGCTTTCATGACCCCGCCATTAAAGTAACCGAGATTGGTAAAATTCTTAAAATCAGAGGTCTCACTAAATCCAAAATTATGGGGTACGATACCGTAGCAATCGTACATAAGCACCCATTTGTCCTCGCCTATGCGTTTCCAAACATTAGGAGCCTCACAAGATTTCTCTTCGGGATCATACCATTGAGGATTATATTCGTATCCTGAAAGAAGAGAATCAGATACAGCCTGTTTGATTCCTGCGGGTCCTCCCTCATGAACGACATAGAATAAGTGATACTTGTCCCCGATTTTAGTTATATCACCGTCGATCGTTGCTCTGATATATTTAGGATACATAAACAGAAGTTGTGGTTCCGTCTCTAACGCGGTAAAATCATCGTTCATATATGAATATAAAATCCTGCTTGCGCCATTTTTGAATCGTGAAGAAAAATAAATCATGATTTTATTTTTATCCGTGTCATAGAAAAGTTCAGGAGCCCAGGCATTTCCTATATCTTCCCATCCGGGGAAGGCCTTGTCGATATGGAGTATAGAGTGTGACCAATTAATTAAATCTTTTGATTTCATCAATACGAGCCCCTTGTTATTTCCCCAACCGAATTCCTTGCCGTCACGTTCCCATTCAGTGTCGCGAAAACCTTGTTTTTGAGCATAAATATGTAAGTCAGTCATCGCCATATAGAAACAGCCGTCAGGACCACGCATTATATATGGGTCACGGATACCTTTCTGCTCGGCAATGGAATCTCCAGAAATAATCGGATTGCCATTGTTTACATCAGTAAAAGTATAACCGTCATCACTTAAAGCAAAGTGCAGCCCGTGAGTATCATCTTTAAAATAAACCATCAGATAAGCAGCCATATCCTTTTCTGTCGGGTTAGATTCTCGATAAAGAGTTTTTATTTCAGGTTGTGATAACACACGGCTGTAAACTTTGAGATTACTTACGGATACAGCTTCGTTGTTGAAACTTATATCGGACAACGATAACCCCTTAATCTCAATTAATTGATCGGCCAAACCGTTGATATAAGACCTAAGCACCCCTTTACCATAAGTCATTGCAATCTGGAATGACTTAAACTTAGCAGGTTCATGCCATTTGCCATCCGTTCCATGACCCATTGATTTCCATGAGTCAGAACTACCAAGCACATTGCAGCTATGATAGGTTTTCCCGTTAATTTCAAAATATGGTCTCGGATATTCACCTTGTCTGACATTATAAGAAAAGGCGTTGGTACTCAAAATCTCACCATAATAATTATTCGAATCCAAAGAAACATTCATGACAATAGTGAACTGGCCTAATCTTCTGAGATTAAGAGATTGTTTTCCTGTTTCCTTTTCAATGATAAAACCTTTATCAAGGTTTGTTTTTCCTTGAGGAATGTCGATATTGGTTCGTATTGATGTGGGGTATCCTTTGGATTGTCCTTTGCTGACAATCCAGCTATAATAGTCGCCGTTCATCCATACGAGACGAGGAGTGTCTTTGTCATTCGAGATTACGAAAGGACGCACGTTGTTTTTCTGCGAATCATAAGTAAGTTGTTCCTTAGCAATCACTTCCCCGTTGCCGTTTACGATAAACTTCATCAACTCGTAAACATTTCCATATTTGCCATTAACCGGAATGGAGGCATAGACAATGTTGGGATTTGACTTGTCGAGTGCCATACCCGCGCTATAACACATTTCATAACGGGGTGACTGATGAAAATGCCCTCCTGCCTCGGCAAGGAAAGTTTTGCGCCATTCTTGCCCTGTCCAGCGCACATAGTAATATTGATGCCGTGTTTTGTCGGGACAGATTCGTGCCATAGCTATGACTGGACGCTCGTTTTCATCCAAACGTATTTCCCAAAGCCAATCCCGCTCATCAGTGGAATCTACCACATTCGCGGGATATCCGTTCTTATACTCAGGCGTAGCGTCAACATCATGAATGGTATCTTCGGACAAGTTTGAGAGCACATTTCCCCGGTTATCTTTCAATTCACGGCTGTTAATATCTATATAGCTACAATACAGCCAGTTTGATGTTCTATTGTCGGGATGAGTGCTCGTGTAGGCGAGATATATCTTATCTTTCCCGTTAGACACATACTTGGCATAAGGACGAACACCGCGTTGGCCGTTCAAAGAGCGGACTATTTGCAGTGGTCCCCAATCGAAACTCGTTTTACCCTCTTTGTCAGGCATGGTCAACCTTGCAATGGTGGGATGCCATCCGATTCCTCGCCAACATAGATAGATGTGGTCAGGATCATCCGAAAGAATAAAAGGAGAAGGATAGGTGGTATTATTGGCTGTCTCCAACCTGAATTCTTTGCCGAAAGTCGTAATATCACCGGGTTTCTGTGATATCCGGTAGTAAAAACAAGGCTCATCCGTATGACGCGAATAGAAAATCATGACACGCTCATCGGGCAATACGAGGAAGGTCGGATTATTATGGTCATCGGGCTGGAAATAAGAACGTACAAGAACCTCATCGGTCTTATTATTATTCTGATGGTCAATCTGAGTCGCCTTGATGTTGCCATGTACGTCGATATATCCTATATAGGTACGATGGATGTTACCTTTCTGACTTTTGTAGGTCAAGGCACGAGGATCTGCGAACCAGCACCATGCTCCTTCTTCAGTTATCGTATTGGAATTAATGCCCTTACCCCACATAGGAAGAAGCGACATCAGGCAAATAAGCAGGAAAACACTTTTTGTGCGCATGATTTATTCTATTTGTCGATGTATTTTAGTCTCTCACAAGCTGCCAAAAGGAAAGCCCCAACGCCAAAATCCGCAGTAGAATTAGCATCAAGTGTCTGTCCCGGAATTGCGTTGGCTCCAATGGGCTGAATGTATCCGATTTTGCCGTCCGGTTGCAAGGCAACTTCTGTCAGGTATTTCCACGCCTTATCTACAATGGGCTGGAAAGTCTCTGATTCAAGATAACCATTGTTGATACCCCATTGCAGACCGTATGTAAAAAATGCTGTTCCACTTGTTTCCGGTCCCGGAGCAAAATTGTGTTCCAGTAAGCTACGAGTCCAATATCCATCGGGATGCTGACATTTTGCGAGAGTATTAGCCATGCCACGGTATCGCTCAATATAAAGAGGACGATGCTTGTCAGTTTCAGGAAGATCCTGAAGAATCTTGGCAAATGCCGACAGTACCCATCCGTCACCACGCGCCCAGAAATCTTTCTTGTCATCCATTATCTTATGGTGGGGATATACGAAATGTCTGTCACGGTAATACAGTCCGGTCTCATTGTCATACATTACGCTGTCGGCATAAGAGAAATATTCGTACAACTTATCAAGGTAAAGCGGATTCTTTGTCGCCTTGTAAAGCTTTGTCATTACCGGCATTACCATATATAGTCCGTCGGCCCACCACCAGTAGCCATTGAAGTCTGTGCTCATCTGATACTCCATAACCTCACGGGCACGGGCGATTTTAGTATTGTCAGGAGCAATTTCATTCAAGTCGGCATATGTCTGGAAGCAGCACTGCCAGTCACCGAATAGCACATGGGCGTCGTTTTCGCCATAGTTATACTTCCATTCAGCCTTATTGTCCGATTTGGCACCTTTCCATTGATTGTGCTCCGCCCATGCAGTGGAGTAATCAAGATAGCGCGGCTCTCCTGTCGCCTTATAAGCCTCCAAGTTGCCGGTATGGTATGCGGCATGATCCCAGAAAGCCCGTACTTCCGGCTTATTACCGTTCTGCCAATAGTCATTGACTTTACGGATAACATCAACTATATCCTGAGCGGTTTCCTTGTTGGACGTGGCAGAATCTACGGTTGTACGGATTGCGAAGACATCGCCTACTGAATCTTCGGCAAAAAGATTTCCAAAGCATAAAATAATCGAAATAATGGAAATATCGAATCTTATCATTTGTCTTAATGAAGTTAGAGTGATAAATAACTAAGTTATTCTTGTTTTTGTTTAGTGGTTAAGGTTCATGCTTTGGTAACATGAACCTTAACTCATTAAAACCTAAAATAACTTTTTACCATCGGAGAATAGTCCTGAACTATCTCATGTACGCAAAGGCTGAAATTTACTCGACATTTTCTTCATCAGCCACAGCCTCTTCCCATGTATTCCACATCTCTATTCCATCATTATAGCCATCGTAGCCGTAATTCTGATGAAGAGTCCCTTTCGGGTTAGCCTCGATAGCCGATGAGTATGGGATAGGCCAGAACACGTTACGTTTGTCCATAGTATAGTTGAGGGCTTTGGCATTGCCCGACGAAATCGTGTAACCACGGTTGTAGAGCGAGCAGTGCATAAGTCTCTGATACCAATACGAACCTCCGTTTCTATCTGTGCCGCTCTGCTTGTCCCAGTCAGAACCGTAGGTGTTGCCCCAGCGGTCAGGAATTCCGGTGTTGGCGAGACACATAGACATTCGGGTGAGCTCAACGTTGCGCCACTCCTCAAACCAAAGTTCACGCCCGCGCTCGTCAGCAATGTCATCAATGGTTATGTTGCCGCTATACATCTGAGAGCATTTGGCACGAGACCTGAGTTCATTAAGGTCGGAAGCTGCGCCAGACGAATTTCCCTGATATAGCTTGGCCTCAGCCCTTACCAGATATGCCTCTGCAAGGCGGAACAGATACATATTGCCGTTGTCGTCAGAGTTCTGTCTAATGCCCTGAAAATCATTTGCGTTAGGATTCGCAAGTTGTGTGTGATCCTGATAATATATCTTATACAGGGGAGAATCGTGCCATGTTCGGATTGTATCTGAACAAAGAAGCGTACCCTTCGCCATCTTTAATTTGCCGCTGTCATCATACACTTCTTCGGGAGCATAGAGCATAAGGCCCTGGTTATAGTATTTAGAATCCTTATTTGTGTATCGAATATCTTCCATATTCACCCAGTTTCCCACTTTACTATTGTGGCGCAGGTCGTCCTTATCTTCAACTCCGTTGACCACCCACATACTATGTTGAGCATAATATGTAGAACGCAATGTAGCTATGCCACGACCAAGAACGCGCACCCAGTCATTTTCAGCATCATATTGAGCGCTGCTTAAAGCATATCTGTTTACGGGAGTGCCGGATACGCCATCAGGACATGTCAGGTTTCCGTTCCAGAACGGACCGAAAATACGCATCCAAGTCATCCGTACAATTGAGTTTTTCAATGTTGAGCAGTTCACAATTCCCATAATCAGTTCCTTATTGGCAGCCATTATCTTGTTCTCAGCGCGATGGAGATCCCAGATTACATTACGTGTGATAGGCCATGTCTGATCATTCCCCTGAATGAATGTACCGAATGGTTCCCTCATGAGCTGGAGACCCGAATTGGTTATCAATTCATCACACTGTTTTTCAGCTTCTTTGTATTTGCCTATTGCAAGATAGACTTTGGCGAGGAGCATCCGACACGCTTCCTTGTTTGGACTCCCGTATGTGTCCATTTCGCTTTGGGAGGGACAATGCTTCACGGCGAAATCCAGATCGTGTGCAAGCATTTCCAAAATCTCCTCTTTCGGACAGCTCTTGTAATCGGTCTTGGGCTTAGAGATAATCTTCGTAACCAGAGGAAGATCTCCGAACTCGAATACCAGATTGTAGTAACGAATTGCTCTGTGAAAATATGCCTGTGCCCGGTACTGGTCCTTCTGCTCTTGTGGGATATTAACAAGATCTACGTTAGAGAGAATTGTATTGGCGTATTTGATACCGGTCCACGCCTCATCCCAAAGATAGCTGATTTCGCTATGAATCGTGGTGGGCGTAAGCTTACTGGCCATATCATCCCTGATTCCACTGCCTTCATCGGTTTTGCCCCACAACATCATGTCAGAGAACATGAGTTCGGTACCCCATTTCGGATAGGTGTCGTCACCGTTGGTTATGATCATTCTTAGGTGACGGTCGCATACCGCCATCGCGGCCTTTAGTCCGCTTTCGGTGGTGAAGGTTGATCCCGGCTCGTAGAACGAGAGTGCCTCAGGCTCTAGGAAGTCGTCTGAACAGGCGCTCAGCATCGCGAGTGCTGCAAGCCCTGATAAAATATATTTTATATTCATATTGATTATCTTAGAAAGTAACATTTAAACCTAAGTTATAAACTCTTGTGGAAAGGCCGCCATTCTCCGGGTCTGTGTTAAATGTCCAGTCAGAAGAATGGATTACGAAGAGATTACGGATTGATGCGGAAAGACGAACTTTGGAAATTCCAGCCTTTTCTGTCCATTTTGCAGGAAGCGTATAACCCACTGAAAGGTTATCGAAGCGCAGGAAATTGCGGTTGATTATCTTTGAGGGTGAAGTACATCCGGATGGACCCTGCGAATTGATTCGGGCAAATTTGTTGTTGCCGTTCTCAGGTGTCCAGTATTCGACTTCCTGATACCTGTAGCCATACGAGAACATGTTGGTTTCATTGACACCCTGGTTCAAATATGACCCGTCAGTTGATTTGGCTCCCAACTTGGCATACATCGAGAATCCGATAGTGAGATTATTCCAGAGTTTGAACTCATTGCGCATATTCAAGAAATACGGAGCGATAGTATTTCCGAGATAAGCTTTATCCTTATCGTTATATACAGCCTTTCTGCTACCGTCCTCCTTGACAACATCATCGCCGGTGTAGTGGTTGATTACTCGCGGATCTCCGGGCTTCTGTCCGAATTTAGCAGCCTCTTCAGCCTCACTTACCTGCCAGATACCGTCGAATTCGTATGTCCAGATTGTGCCGATTGACTTTCCTATATGCCAATTGTTGCCTGTATCGTTCATTTCTCTCAGCCCGGTTACGTTGCCGTTCTCATCAAGCACCTCCTCCATTGCATAGTTGATATGCTTGATTGTATTATTGTTGTAAGAGAATCCGAAGGTTGTCGTCCATGTGAAATCACGGTTCTGGATATTGGTAGAGGTTAATGACAACTCAATACCGTCGTTATTGACCTGTCCGATATTGGTCCACACTCCGGTGAATCCCGAAAATCCCGGAAGTTTCTCATAGATGAGCATATTCTTAGTCTCTTTGTGATAGACATCAATGGAACCGTTCAGACGGTTGTTGAAGAAACCGAAGTCAAGACCTACGTTGTAGGATGCCGTGTTCTCCCACATCAAGTCTGCATTGGCAAGACGATCCATCATCAGATATTTCATCTCAGTTTTAGGAACTCCATTTTTGTCGAGATATGTCATTGTAGCACCCAGTCCGGAGGTTAAGTTAGCCATCGAGATATAAGGGTCTTGGAGCGAACGGTTACCGTTCTTACCCCACGAAAGACGCAGCTTGCCAAAGTTCATCACATCACTAACAGACTGCATGAACTTCTCGTTTGTGAACACCCAGCCTAGTGCTACCGAGGGGAATGTTGCGTGGGGATGGTTCTTTCCGAATGCGCAGTAGCCGTCCCTTCTCACAGTACCGGTTATCATATATCGGTTGTCATAGGAGTAAAACAGACGGCCCATCCAAGCATCGGCGGTATACTTTGTGTCGGTTGTCGAGATTTTACTGTCGGTCATAGTTGCATTTGCGGTATTGTGGAATCCCAGAGCATCCGACGGCTGGATATTCCTTGCTTCGGTGCGATCCTGCCATGATCGGTTCTCTTCAGCCTCTTGAACTACTGTTGCAATCACGTGGTGAACATCCTTAAATGTATAATCCCAGTTGATTGTGTTATTGAGCGCCCAGTCAAAGTTTTTACGCCATTCTCTGTCAACACCCCTTTCTGTCGGAGTGCTATTGGGAAGCTCTGCGCTCATAAAATAACGGTTGTAGTAGAACTGATAACGCGGGGCTATGTTGAATTGGTAGGTGATATTGTACGGAAGAGTTACCTTTGCATTGAATATTGTATTCAGGACTGTATAACCCCTTTCAAGTTCGTCATACTGATGGTTGAAAAGTTCATTCTTTCCACGCTTCTCAAGCGTGCCCATCGGATACTGATTGAGTGTGCCATCCTCCTTATACTGAGTCGCATAATATGAGTTTCTCAACTGACCCCATTTGTCAATTGAATAAGACTTATCACCATCGCTACGATCCTGGAAATTAATGTTGGCGCCGAGCTCAAGCCAGTTGGTGACTTTGCCATTGATCTTGGCATTGCCACGGAATGAACGGTAGTCATTCCCTCGTACTACACCCTCGTTTTTGAGGTATCCGAAGGAGAGGTAGTAATTAACCCGATCGGTAGCTCCCGACATTGCGGCGTTGTAGTCCTGATTGAAACCAGTGCGGAAAGTGAGATCATCCCAATCTGTTATGTTTCCTGCCAGATAGTTGTCGAGTAAATCCTGCGATACATCACCGTTCATATTATATATGCGGCGAAAGTATATCTCATCAAGTGACGCACCATCAGGATTAGTTCCGAGTGCAGCCCATTGATCGGTAGAAAGTCCATATTGCCCAATCTGCGAATAATGGTCATAATAGCCCGGCTGAACCACAAGATTGCCGTTCTTGTCTTTGGCGTTATATGCACCATAGTTGCCGTTGTCATCGAAACCGTATGTCCCTGACTTGAAATAATCCGAGCGGAATCTCGCATAATCGGGTTCACTAAAATACTTAGTATAGTTATACTTGGTATTAAATCCCCAATTGGCACTGAGTGTGACAACCGGTTTCCCTTGTTTGCCTTTCTTTGTGGTAATGATAATAACACCGGACGCTGCACGTGCACCATAGACTGCTGTGGATGATGCATCCTTTAACACGTCAATCTGTGCAATGTCATCGGGATTAATTTCGGAAAGTTCTCCATAGAAAATCATTCCATCGACAACAAGGAGCGGATTGTTGTGGCCCCCCTGATCATATACTGAGTTCTGACCGCGAAGCTGCATTGATCCTCCTCCCTTAGCGCTTGCATCATAACTGATTTGAAGTCCGGGAACGGCTTTCAGAAGATCCTGCACGGTACCAGGATTAGAGTCAGCGATTTTCTGGGGGTCAATTTGAGAAATAGCACCTGTAAGATCTTTTTTCTTCATTGTGCCGTAACCGATTACCACAACATCGTTGAGAAGGTTTGCACTCTCGTTCATTACTATGTTATAGTCCGATTTGTTGTCAACGGTGAATTCTACGGGAGTATATCCCACATATGAAACAGTAATTTTACTGCCTACGGCGACCCCGCTAATGCGGAAATTGCCGTCTATGTCAGTAGTTACACCATTGTTTGTGCCTTTGGCGATTACAGATGCTCCGATGAGCGGTTCTCCTTGTGAGTCGGATACTTTTCCTTGAATGGTCTTCATCTGAGTCGCAGTAACTTCGCTCTTGGCTTGTGCGGACACACTTTCAGGCCATCCAATTAGTATTCCTCCCACAATCACGGGAAGCATCATTTGCTTCGTGATAGATGAAAACAAATGTTTCATAAGGTTGGTTTATTAGTTTATCATTAGTGTATTGATTCTTTATTAAGGTGACTTTAACGATAAGTCGTAAAACCCGACATTGGATACTGAAGATCAGAAATCCAGTTTGTAGGATTCCATTGTCGGTACTAACTTAAGCGCGTGGAAGAGTATCGGAATCTTTTGCGCTGTCCATCTTGCTCTTTTTTTCATGGTTTGATTGGTTGTTATGTGATGTTAAAATTTGATGTCGCAAAGTTAATTAGTCTTGTCCGAACTGGTGGTCACACGATTTCCAACAATGGTCACAGAGTTTTCAAAGTGCATTATTGATCTCCGAGACGGAAACACATCTGTCATGAATGGCAACCCATCTTCCATTCTCGTTTTGAAGCAGTATTATATTAAGTGAGATTGGCGAATCTTTTCTAAAATGTCAGGTGTCATTACAGATATTAAAAACGCGCCAAAAGCAGAACTTCACTTTTGGCGCGTTTTCTCGAAACCGAAGAACGGTTGTGAACCTGAATCCTAAAAACAATCTTTTTACCTTATACTTTTATACCTATGTGTAACCTTATCTTATGTCTGGTTAGGCTGTGTTATATAACCAATACTAAATAAAATACGCTCCTGCATCCTGCCGAGAGATGTATGCCGCGACATTGAAGAAGTGACTTGTCTGACTTTGTAAAGATCTTCGATTATTCTTTTCATGGCATGTCCGGTGAAATTATGTGTTGTCTAAAATAATGCTGCAAAGTTACAATTCAAAATCCGTATTTATGGTCACATGATTTTCAACGATAGTCACTGAATTATCAATGTATCTCGGAGTAGTAGGATGTGGCTCCTGAATGGATACATATCTTTCATAAATAGCCATGCATCTTTCAATATGGCTATTACCGTCTTATTATAAGGAGTAATCTGCAAAACTTTTGTTAATTTTGCAATACCATCCAAATAAGATGTACCTCATTCATGACAAGATTTCTAACCATATTCATTATTGTGTTTTTGGGAGCGTGCTCTGTTTCCGGGGCGACATTTCCAACATCAATCTCGCATATAGGAGTTGAGGACGGTCTCTCGAATGGCTTTGTCCTTGACATGGCAATCGACAATCAGGGGTTTATCTGGGCATCGACCGAGTCAGGACTTAACAGGATTGCAGGAGAGAATCTGACGGTTTTCCGAAAAAGTTCCGGCCTTCTCAGCGACACGAATGTGTCCCTATATTTCGATAACAAGAGTAACAAATTGTGGATAGCCGCTCAGACAGGAGGCATATCTGTCTTTGATTGTTCATCACAGGATTTCTCCAATATAACTGTCACGGAAGGTCTGGCTACCGATCGTGTATCAGATATTATTCCGGCTGCGGATGGCGGCTTGTATTTTCTTCATTTTACGGGATGTATTCAGCATTATGATATCCTCTCAAAGAAACTAACTACGATTATAGATAATATCGGTTATTCAATCCGTGCAGGACTGGACGATGGGAATAATCATCTATATATCGGGCATAACACAGACGGAATGTCAATCCTCGATCTGATGACCAAAAAGATTTCACATTTCAGTCATAGTTTTGACAATCCGTTGAGTCTGCCTGGAAATAATGTAAGGGCTATTCACATAGATTCCAAGAAAAATATTTGGATTGGCACAAACAACGGACTGGCTTTATATAATCCGATTACAAGAGATTTCAAAAAAATTGACAAGGGGACGGCTGGTAACAATATTTTCTCCATAGCTGAAAGCAAGGATGGATACCTTTGGTTTTCTTCTGATTTAGGTGGCATAAGCCGCATTAATCCTGTTTCTTTTACAAGCAACATCGCTGAAATGCCTGAAACCCTGACTATGGGAAATAGTCTTGTGTCATCGCCCAACACCCGTAAGCTGTTGTTTGACGGCTCTGATAATATGTGGGTAGCCAATTACTCTACCGGCATTGATTTTGTGAATCTAAAGAATCAATGGTTCAGTATATTGGATAAGTCACAATCCAATGTGCGTACACTTGGAACCAGACCACTCTATGATGTAATTTCGGATTCTTCAGGCAAAATATGGCTGAGCGGAGAAAATGAACTGATTGAATTGAATGGAAACATATCAAAAAGATATAACATAGACATTTTTCATCCTGTCCATAATCAATCCATAATATATACCATTTACGCTGATAGCAAAGGGTATATCTGGCTTGGGATAAACGATGCCGGGGTCGCTCGTTTCAACACTGCCACACATACTACCGAACAGATTGACCTTGGCGAGAAATATCTTGACATACATGCTTTTTTTGAGGATTCAGACGGCAAGATATATATTGGAAGTGAAAACGGCGTGTTTTCATATATGGATGGAATCGTGAGAAAAGAGTCTGCAATTAATGACAAGCTTGAGTCGAAGGTCATTTATTCTATAATCAAAACTTCTGACGGGAATCTGTGGATTGGAACTTTGGGGGGAGGTTGTACAGTTTTTGATAAAGACGACAGATTCATTCACCATTTAACCGGCATACCCGGAAACAATGTAAATCAAATATATGAAGCTTCTGACAGAACAGTATGGATTGCGTCATACGAGGGTTTATTGAAGGTTAACGGTAATACGTTTAATATTCTTGATTCTAAGGCCGGTTTTACAGATAGCCACATCAGGGCGATTTCCGAAGATGCTTTTGGAAATATTTGGGTCAGCACATATTCAGGTATTTCCTGCTTGAGACGTAAAAATGGCAAAATCCTTAATTATGATTACCATGATGGTGTTCCTATGGGGGGATTCGTGGAAAATTCTGTTGCGTCATTCAGTGATGGAACTTTGATTTTTGGCTCTCCCAACGGAATTTGTATGTTCAACCCTAATCTTCTCGCGGATGATTTCGTCATTTCCCCGATAGAGATTATTGAAACAACTAAACTTGACGACAATTCATATAAAATATCTTTTGCACCACGTGATTATTCTCAGTTAGGACAAATTGAGTATTCGTATATGCTTGAAGGTTTGGATAAGGAGTGGCATTCGACAGATGGAGAAGCTTATGTCGTGATGCGTGGACTTCATCCAGGGAATTACACCTTCAAGGTCCGTGCCAAGTGGAAAAACGGAGACTGGACAGACGGCAACATCGCCAGTTTACCCATAAGTATCGAACCTCCTCTATGGGCTACCTGGTGGGCCAAGACACTGTATTTCGTTATGGTCATAGGCATTATAGCCTTGATTATCTATTTCTATAACCGTCATGTTTTCTTGAAGAAAACCCTTCAACTGCGACGTGATTCCTTAGAGATGGAAAAGAAGATGCGTCATGACGAACAGGATTTGAATAATGAGAGACTACGATTCTATACAAATGTAGCCCACGAACTGCGCACTCCTCTAACCTTAATTATTGGTCCATTGGAGGATTTATCAACTGATTCAAAATTACCTGTAGGTTACAATAAAAAGATAAAGGTAATCCATGAAAGCGCCTTGCGGTTGCTTGGGCTGATTAATCAGATAATGGAATTCCGTAAGACAGAAACCCAAAACCGGAGTCTGACAGTCTCCAAAGGGAAAATAACCAATACAGTTCGGGAGATTGGGCTAAGATACAAAGAATTGAATTGTAATCCGGCTGTCCAAATATCAATTAATACAGAAGAGATCCCTGAAATATATTATGACAGTGAAGTGATAACCACTGTTTTGAATAATCTTTTGTCTAACGCGATAAAATATACACCGGAAGGAGAAATTTCCGTAAATGTAAAACTTATCGAGAATAATGAGAAAGTTGAAATCTCAGTTAGTGATACCGGCTATGGAATTTCTCAGGAGGCTTTACCACATATATTTGATAGGTATTATCAAGCAAAAGGAAACCATCAGGCTTCCGGTACAGGAATCGGGCTGGCTCTTGTCAAGTCATTGATAGAATTACACAAAGGAACTCTTTCAGTTGACAGCAAACAAAATGTCGGGACAACATTCAGCTTTACATTATCAACTACGGAAACATATGCTGAATCGCTTCATATTGAAAGCAACCCTATTCCTGCCGATTCCGAGGATGTCTCTACTAATGAATCAGAGAATAGCAAGCCTGTCATCCTTGTTGTTGAAGACAGTGATGAGATAAGAAACTATATACACGATTCCCTTTGTGATGATTATACCGTACTTCAGGCAAGAAATGGTAAAGAAGGTGTTGACGTAGCTCTCCAAAAGATCCCTGACTTAATCATCTCCGATATCATGATGCCGGTAATGGATGGTCTGGAACTATGCCGTACCATGAAGAAAGACATCCGAACTTCACATATTCCAATTGTTTTGCTGACTGCCAAGGATTCATTAAACGATAAAGAAATCGGGTATGAGTCTGGAGCTGATTCTTACCTTACAAAACCATTCAGTGCCAAGCTACTCCGCACAAGAATCCAAAACCTATTTAACAATAGGACTGCTTTGGCGACCCGAATCGAACAATCATTGGTAGAAACATCAAAAGTATCCAATGGATCTAACATCCAACAGGAATTGCCGAAACTGAATAAACTCGATGAAGCTTTTCTTAATAAACTGAACGCACTAATAGAAGACAACATCAGCGAAGAAAATCTTGAAATGGAGTTTTTTACTAATCGAATGAACATGAGCTATTCAACATTCTATCGTAAAGTCAAAGGTTTGACTTGCATGACTCCTAATGAGTATTTTAGAAAATTTAAACTTAAATATAGCATTAAATTGCTGGTATCGGGAGAATATAATATTAGCGAAGTCGCTCTAATGACTGGATTCAATAGCCTTGGTTATTATAGGAGAGTCTTCAAAGAGGAATATAAGGTAACTCCTTCCCAATATATTAAGGATTTAAAAACGAAATGTTCAGAAAATATAACGGAACAATAAAATGCTTTACAGACGTTGTGGTAACAGCGGCATTGAACTGCCCATAATATCATTAGGCCTTTGGCATAATTTCGGAGATGTAGATGATTTTGCCACATCTCGCGAGATGCTATTGACAGCTTTTGACAATGGTATCTGTCATTTCGACCTCGCCAATAACTACGGCCCCTCTCCGGGAAGTGCCGAAATCACTTTCGGGAAAGTCCTGAAAGATGATCTTACGTCACATCGTGACGAACTGTTTATTTCCTCTAAAGCCGGACATGACATGTGGCCCGGTGTTTATGGCGGCAATTCATCACGTAAGAATCTGATTGCCTCCTGCAACGCCAGTCTTAAAAGAACCGGTTTGGAATACTTTGATGTGTTTTATAGTCATCGATACGATGGCGTAACTCCCATTGAGGAAACAATGCAGGCTTTGATCGACATAGTACGCAGTGGCAAGGCATTATATGCAGGCATATCGAAGTATCCACCCAAAGAACAGGCGTATGCCTATCGTCTGCTTGCCGAGGCGAAGGTGCCTTGTCTGGTGAGCCAGTATCGCTATTCAATGTTCGACACTGTTTCTGCCAAAGAAAACTTCGGCGTTGCCTCAGCGAATGGCAGCGGAATAACGGTTTTCTCCCCCCTTGCACAGGGGCTTCTTACCGATAAATACCTGCACGGTATTCCAGCAAACAGTCGTGCCGCCAAAAGTACAGGATTTCTCCAGCTTTCACAAGTTACTGATGAAAAGATAGCAAAAGCGCGTCAATTAAATGAGATAGCCGCCAAAAGAGGACAAACATTGGCACAGATGGCTTTGGCGTGGATTCTGACAGATGAAAGAGTCACTTCGGTCATAATAGGAGCATCCTCTGTAAGGCAGTTGAAAGATAATCTTATGACCATCAACGGACTGTCATTTTCAGAAGAGGAACTGAAACAGATAAGCAAAATCATTTCTTTTGGTTAAGACTATACCTTTATCCCACGAGATATCTCATTTTCTAATTGAGATATGGTAAAAGGAATAGAGTTTCCTTAATAGATAACATTGTTAAGAACAAACGTGCAGACATGGTCAAAGTCATGTCTGCACGTTATATCATAATCTGATTGTGTGGGGTGTGAAATATGTTATTTGAGGTTCTGCGACCATAGACTTTTTTGGACTTGGAGATTGAGCTGGGACCTCCATTCGCTGAGATTGATTTGGCTGCTCATCACGTTTGACTTTCTCGCCGTCCTTTTCATCATGTTTTGGTGCAAGTTCGGCGGTGATCTTGCGGTCGAGGGCTGCGAGGTCAGATTTGAGCTGTTTCAGTTCGTCCTCTTTGCCCCATGACTTTGAGATGATGGCTTCGAGCTGGGGAACGTCGGCTTTCAGTTTGGCGGTGCGTTCCTCATACTGGGCGATGATGCCCGGTATCTTCTCCAGAGCGTTGACGAAGTTCATGCAGGCGGCATGGGTGTCGCTCATGGCGATGAAACCGTTGTTGAACTTGTATTTGTAGTTGCCTTCGACAACAAAGCGATTCTGAACGGCTTCCTTGCCGTCAACAAGTGTGCGCTCCGAGATAATGGAAATCGGGAAGCCATAAACTTCGCCGATGCGCTTGTACTGGCCGTGGGTGTCGGTACGCTGTGCCAGTCCTTGCAGATGAATACCCATGTTCTTCTCGTCGGAGAGGTTGCAGGTGTCGATGGTGAGATTGTTGAGCGGATTGCCGTCCTTGTCTCTCCTGACAACCGCCTTGTATCGGGCGACATCCGCCTTCATCCTCTCGATTGCCGCCTCGTTGTTGGCAATGTCATGGGTGATGGTCTGGTACCTGAACTTGGAATCGGAGATACCCTTATTGTGCGCCTTGCGTTCACTCTCCAGTGAGGCTATGCGCTTTTCGAGTTTCGCCTTTTCCAACAGGTCAGTGTTGCCGGACAGGATCGCCATGTACTCCGAGAAATTCATACCGTTCTTTTCGTCCATCGCGCCCTCATCGATGGTTCGTGCTCCGAGTGCGCCGGATTTGAGCTGGTCGATGAAGGTTGCCTTGCAGTGAAGAAGATTGAACTTGTAGGAGTCCAATGACTTTTCAACAGCATAGATAATTACATCAACCTTATTATCAGCGTATAACTTGGCAATCTCGTTGCCGGCTCGAATGGCTCTGCCGTCTCTCTGGGTGAGGTCTGACGGTCGCCACGGCGTGTCCAAATGATGAAGGCAAACGGCTCGTTTTTGGGCATTTACACCTGTCCCGAGCATACTTGTCGAGCCGAAAATAACCCGCACATCGCCGTCGTTCATAGCCTGAATGACAGCCTTTCTTGACCTTTCTGTCTTACACTCCTGAATGAAGCGTATCTCATGCGCCGGAATACCATAGTCCTCTATCAGCTTACGCTTGATTTCGGAATAGACATTCCATTCGCCGGGCTTGTATGTCGATAAATCACTGAACACAAACTGTGTGCCACGTTGGGCATCATATTTGCGATAATATTCCGCTATCATACTGGCGCAGTGTGAGGCTTTGTTGTTCGGATCATCGCCATATTCAGGGTCAACCATGCGCATATCCAGTGCCATTTTGCGTGCATAGTCAGTAGCGATAAGCATCTTCGCCTTTTCCTCGGTCTCGCTCAACGGGGCGCGTCCGAGAATCGTGGCATCGCCACTTTCGGCGAACTTCATCAGCTTCTCAATGAACGCCTCCTGTGCCGGCGTCGGCGGAATGTTGTGCAGTATCTCGTTCTTCTGAGGTCGGTCAACGCCGACATCCTCTGCCGTGCGATAGTCAGTTATCTCATTGTAGAAAGCCGCCAATTCCGGCACCTTGATGAAGTATCTGAATCGTTCTTTTGCCACAATATTATTTGTGACATTGAACTCGAAGTCGGTAGTTTTCTTTGCGAAGATTGCTGCCCACGCATCGAAGCAGCGAATAACTCAACGCATAGAAAACCGATATAATTGGACATGGCTAAATATAAAGAATATCAATGATTTAGCGAATTAAGCCGTTTGATTGATTTGCCGTGTTTTCGACTGTTTTTCGCATTTAGTACACAATTAGTACATTTCAGTTGTTAATAGATGTTGAGGGCAATTTTCACGTTTCGCAACGTGTGGCTACCTTTGTTCTATAACAACAAAATTACTCAATAAATGGCTAAAATCCAAACGCGAAATAAGCAGAATCCGAAGCTCCAGCAGTCCGAACTGAAAGACGGACGCGCAAGCCTCTATCTGGAATACTATCTCGGACGCACTGAATCCCCGGTGCTTGACGAGGACGGGAATCAGGTATTCTATACCACCGGGGCGATGGCAGGGAAGCCAAAGTTCAAGGTCAAGCATGACCGCCGAAAAGAAAATCTGAATCTCTATATCTGGCTTCATCCGAGAAACCAAGAGGAAAGGATACAGAATAAAAACACTCTGGCACTCGCCGAGAAAATACGTTTTGAACGTGAGCAGGCGTTTCTTGAAGACCGTGCCGGATACAGGCTGAAAAAGGACAGACAGACAAATTTCCTCGCCTATTTCAAGGAGAAATGTGAATCGGAGAGGTTCACTTACTATGTCCGCAAGTCGGTTGTCCAGACTTACAACCGTTTCATCCGTTTTCTCAAGGAAACACCGAGATACAGCAAGTATGACACATTCCTGCACATGGAAACCATAACCCCGGAACTTGTATTGAAATTCGCTGAATTCCTCCGTGCAAACGGAAAGGGAGAGGGTCCGAACAAAATGTACCATTATTTCAAGCGCATCGTGCTTGACGCGATAGAGGAAGGTCTGATGCGCGGCAATCCCTGCAAGGGCATATCCGTCAAACACGACCGCAATCAGGTTACAAAAGAGGTTCTCACCCTCGATGAAGTAAGAACGCTTGTCAGCACCCACTATGAAGGCGAACACAAGGAAGTCCAACGAGCGTTCATATTCACTCTTTTCACCAGCACAAGATGGTGTGATGTGAAACTGCTCACATACGGGAATGTGGATGCCTCCACACGGACACTGCGGTTTAATCAGAAGAAAGTGGAATCAAGAAGCTCACACAGCGCCGTGTCGTTTCCACTTAACGATGATTTGCTTGCACTGATAGGCAAGCCTTCCGAGCCATACGACCCAAACGAACTGATATTCAAGCTGCCGAATTACTCGACCTGTAACAAGCATCTCAAACGGTGGGTTAAGGAGGCAGGAATAACAAAATGGATTTCATGGCACTGCGGCAGACATTCATTCGCAGTCAATATGCTCGACAACGGTGTCAACATAAAGACAGTGTCAGAGCTTATGGGGCATTGCGGGATAACCACAACCGAAAAGTATCTCCATGTTTTTGACAAGCAGAAGATGGATGCAGTCAACAGCCTCGGCTCAATCGGTTTCGGAGCAGCTGAAACTTAAAATCACTTATGTCAATCGCACTTTTCGCATTATCGGGTTGTTATTCGGTTGTGCAAGTGAGAATAAAAAGCTAACTTTGCATACGGAATCGCAGTCAAAATAATTTTGATTGTGGATTTTAGTGGTCGGACATCGGGAGGGATACCCGGTGTCCTTTTTCTTCTCATCGCCCGATTTCGCTCCACATTTGCATAATTCAAAAAATTTTCGTATCTTAATATAGCAATCCGATAAGGGTATCAGTCATTTTCAGTCCGGCGACAGTCAAATGCAGTCGCAAGGTGCTGAAAATTTGGATAATCCGTATCGGGGTTGTAGTTTCGTTGCCACCGAAAGGAGAAATGACCGCCGAAAAGAAAAAGCAGGACGCATGGCGGAATAACGCGGACAAAGCCGGACACTGCGAACCATCGCGGATTTCTCCTTGTTGAAAGTAACGGAGCAATGGCAGCCGACGTGCCGGGCACAATGATTAAAACCGCTATAATGATTACAGCGGCATCAGTGTTCCCCCTCTGCCGACCGCACCCTTGTGAAAGGTGATTATCGCCGATATAATCAGGCAGATTCAAGACCGTTATCAACGCGGAGAAATCCGCACGCGATAACAGGCATCCCCGTTATTGCCTTATATCCCGTGGCAAGAACCGGGCATCAGAGCCGATATTTCAGTGGTTTTCGCCATTTTAGCAAGCACACGGACGAGTGTCCGATATTAGTTTAACCGCCGACCTGCCTTATCCCTCCGGGTGTAGTCATGGGCTGGAAGGCACATATTAACCCTATTGACAACACCCCCACATCTGTATGATGACACCGCAAACGTTTTTAATCCTTAAAAGCCCATGCCCGATGCGCTAAACAATCCCCAGACCACTCAAACATCCACAATCCGAATCAACATGACTGACTTTTTACATCTCCCTTTGGTGGAAGTCCTCAAACTTCTCGTAAGGGGGTCGGTGGAGGAATATCTCGCCGAAAAGGAAGCCAATGCTTCCGCACGCGCCGTTAACACGGCAAACAACGAATGTGAATCACTTGACATGAAGGGGGCTTTGGAGTTCCTCAACTCCAACGGCTACCCGATAAAGAAAGGACAGCTCTACAAGGAAACGAGCGCGGGAACCGTGCCGTTCCAGAAATTCGGCTCCAAGCTGCATTTCAGAAAGTCCGAGCTGTTGCAGTGGGCGGAGGCGCGCC
>ERZ1673743.356-NODE-356-length-73629-cov-12.302797_pt1 | contig 73629 bp, 59 predicted proteins | sample MGYA00580197_ERZ1673743 | MGnify/ENA primary metagenome ERZ1673743 (study PRJEB41218, sample SAMN15661795) | gut metagenome | host: Homo sapiens | place: Canada: London | collected 2015-08-20/2019-03-30 | study: EMG produced TPA metagenomics assembly of...
ATATGAAGGCAATAGATAAAGCTGGAAATCAAACAATAGTAAATAAACAAGTAACCGTAAGTAGTTATACAGTAACATATAATGCAAATGGAGGAAGTGGAGCACCAGCTGCTCAAACAGCAATAAGTGGAATAAACTTAACATTAAGTAGTACAGTACCAACAAAATCTGGTTATACATTCTTAGGATGGTCAACAAGTAATACAGCAACAACAGCAACATATGCAAAAGGTGCAACATATACGGCAAATAAATCAGTAACACTTTATGCTGTGTGGAAAGAAGATTCAAGTGTAGAATTTATTAATGTCCAGTCGCCACTTTCAGCAAAAGGATTTGATGAGGGAATAATAAATATAACAGGGGCAAGTGCAACATTTAAAGTTTCAAAAGAAGGAATTAGGTTTACTATGACTAGCATATCAGATACAGGAGGATTAACTATAACTTTATATGATAAAAACAACAATGAATTAGATTCTATAAATACAACGGGAGACAAAAGATATATTATTACTACGAAGGATACATTGTATGTTAATTTAAATGGTTCGGGTGTAACTGTTAAAGTAACATCATCTGATGGAACAGTATGTAAGATAAAAGATACAAGACCAGATTATACTGTTAAATTTTATTTAAATGATGAAACTCAAACTGTATGGGATACGAAAATAGGTAAGTTTTGGGATTATGTTCAAACACCAAGCAGTCCAGTAAGAGAAAATTATCTCTTCCTTGGATGGCATGCGAATAAAGATAATGATACGGGATACACTTCTAAGAATTTATTAGTAAATACTCCTTCATATTATGCAATATGGCAACAAGCATATTTAACAATAACACCACTTTCATCATGGGCTCAAGCTGGTGGAACGTATGATAGTAGCAAAGGAACAGTAACATGTAAAGGACCAAATTGTACTATTACAATACCATCAGCAGGATATAACGTAACAGTAACATCAATAGATGGTGGTGGCGGAGCATATGCATATGATTCAAGTGGAAATACATTATGGAGTTGTACTGGAAGTGATTTATCTTCTGCGACTGGAGAAAAAACATATACTACAACAGGGAAAACAAGCAAAATAACATTAGGAGGTATGGTAACTATAAAAATTACTTTAAAGGATGGAACTGCTTGTAAACTAAAATTAAAATAACAAAGAAACATAGAGGTTTATATCTCTATGTTTTTTATTTAAACATAGTTGAAAAAAAATATGCTATTGTATATAATTACCACATATAATAGTAAAAAATATAAGAAAGAGTGGTTTAGATGGAAGAAAAAAAATATGTTACAGCACAAGATGTTATTAATATATGTAATGGACAATTAGCTTTAGGAGATGCAAATACAGTTTTAGAAAATTTTAGCAATGATACAAGAACAATTAATATTGGGGATATTTATATAGGAATAAAAGGTGAAAATTTTGATGGAAATACATTATATGAGGAGGCTTTGCAAAAAGGTGCAAAAGCTTGCATTTTGCAAAATGTTGCTATAAAAGAAGAAGTAAAACAAAAATATGCAGATAGAACAATAATAATTGTAGAAAATACTATGGATGCAGTTCAAAAAATAGCTGAATATAAAAGAAGCTTATATAATATTCCAGTTGTTGCTGTTACAGGAAGTGTTGGAAAAACAAGTACAAAAGATATTATAGCAAGCGTAATGGCTGAAAAATATAATGTATTAAAAACAGAAGGAAATTTTAATAACCAATTAGGGCTTCCTTTAACAATACTTAAATTAAAAGACCATAATGCAATGGTAGTTGAAATGGGAATGAACCAGTTAGGGGAAATTAGTAAATTAACAAACATTGCAAAACCAACAATTGCAGTTATTACAAATGTTGGAACTGCACATATTGGAAATCTTGGATCACGTGAAAATATATTACGTGCTAAACTTGAAATTTTAGAAGGTTTACAAAATGGCGGAAAAGTTGTAATTAACAATGATAATGATTTGCTACACAAGTGGTATGAAGAACAAAAAAATAAAGAAAATATAATAACTTTTGGAATTGAAAACAAAAGTGATGTAATGGCTAAAAATGCAATATTAAGTGAAGATGGAAGTGTATATGATACAGTTGTAGATGGAAAAAATTATAAAGTAGAAATTGGCGTTGGAGGTAATCATTTTGTATTAAATAGCCTATGTGCAATAGCAATTGGTAATTTATTAGAAATTTCAACGGAAGATATATTAGATGGTATTTTACATTTCGAATTAACAAAAAGAAGAATGCAAATAGAAAAATTACAAAACAATGTTGTTGTAATAAATGATTGTTATAATGCAAATTATGATTCGATGAAAGCTGCTATTGAATATTTAGGAAAAATAGCAAATTATAAAAAGATAGCCGTTCTTGGTGATATGCTTGAACTTGGAGAGTTCTCTGAAAGGCTACACAGACAAGTAGGTGAAGTTGTAGCAAAAGAAAAGCTAGACTGCCTAATTTGTGTAGGAGAAGAATCAAAATACATTATAGATGAAGCTATAAAAAATGGTATGGAAAGACAAAAAGTTATTTATTTAAACAATAATGATGAAGCTATTTTAAAGTTGAAAGAAATAATGAAAGAGGGAAATGTAAGCATATTAATAAAAGCATCAAATGGTATGAATTTTCAAAAAATATATAATGGAATTATGAATTAAAGGAGGCTAATTTATGGAAAAAATAAAATTGGCAGTTATATTTGGGGGACAATCAACAGAGCATGATGTATCTATTGTTTCTGGTACATCTGTTATAAAAAATTTAAATAAGGAAGAATATGATATTTTACCAATTTATATTAGTGAAGAGGGAGATTGGTTTTTATATAAAAAAGAAGTAAAGGATATTGAAGTTTTAACAGTAGGAGAAAAAATTAAGGAACTTGAAAAAATAGAAAATCCAATTAATATTTTAAAAGATACTAATGTTGTATTCCCTGTGCTACATGGTTTATATGGCGAAGATGGAACAGTTCAAGGTTTATTAGAACTTTTAAATAAAAAGTATGTTGGTTGTAGAGTTTTAGCATCAAGCATATGTATGGATAAAGTATATGCAAAAGTTATTTTTGATAAGGCAAATATTAGCCAGGCAAAATACATATATGTAAGACCATATAATGATAAATTTATATATGTTGATAATTCGTTTAATGAAGAGATATGTAGTGTGGATAAAATATGTGACATAGTTAAAGAAAAACTTGATTTTCCTGTGTTTGTAAAACCATCAAATTCTGGTTCTTCTGTAGGAATAAACAAATCACATAATAGTGAAGAATTAAAAGAACATATAGAATATGCAGCTAAGTTTGATAATAAAATATTAATAGAACAAAATATAAATGGTAGAGAAGTTGAATGTGCAGTTTTAGGTAATGAAGATGTAAAAGCATCTTACGTTGGAGAAATTTTACCAGCAGAAGAATTTTACACATTTGATGCTAAATACAAAAATGCTGAGTCAAGAGTGATTATGCCAGCTAATTTACCATCAGATTTATCTGAAGAAATAAGAAAAACAGCAATTAAGGCATTTAAAGCAGTTGATGGAAAAGGACTTTCAAGAGTTGACTTTTTTGTGGAAAATGGAACAAATAGAATAATTATAAATGAAATTAATACATTACCAGGATTTACACAAATTAGTATGTATCCAAAACTATGGGAAACTATGGGCATAAAATATACTGAATTATTAGATAAATTAATCGAACTTGCAATGGAAAAATAGAAAGGAACTAACAATGGAAGATGTTCAAAAATTATTAGAAATAATAAACGGTGATATTAAAGAAATACTTTCAGAGAAAAGATATACACATTCTGTTAATGTTATGAAAAGAGCAGAAGAACTTGCTATAAAATTTAATGTGGATATTAATAAAGCAAAGCTTGTGGGCTTAGCCCATGATATTGGAAAAGAAATCTTTAAAAAAATTGAATATGCAAATGCAAACGGAATTGAAATAGATGAAATTGAAAAAGAAAGTCCTGAACTGTTACATTCAAAAATAGGAGCTGAAATATGTGGAAAAAAATATGGATTTACACAAGATATGCAAGATGCAATAAAATATCATACAACTGGAAATCCTGAAATGGATGATTTAGCAAAGGTTTTATTTATTGCAGATAAAACCGAAGCAGGAAGAACATATTTGGATTTTGATAAAATAAAACAAAAAGAAGATGAGGGGCTAGATGCAGAAATGATTTATTTAATAGATCAGAGTATTTTGTATACAATAAAAAAAGGAGAGCTACTTCATCCGGATAGTATATATACAAGAAATAGGTTTTTAACGAAAAAAGGTTAAAAACCTATTTTCTTCTAAATAAATATATGATATAATGTGCCTACCATTAATTGGGGGGACGTTAAATGATTTTTAAAGATTATTATAAAATTTTAGGATTAGAAAATAATAAAGTAAATGCAAGTGAAATAAAATCAGCTTACAGAGAGCAAGCTAAAAAATATCATCCTGATATTAATTCTGAAAGTAGCTTTTCTGAAGAGAGATTTAAGGATATAAATGAAGCATACAAAGTTTTATCAGATACAAACGCAAGAAGAAAGTATGACAGAATGTGGAACTCACGTATTGGATATAAAAAGAAGAACGAGGAAAGTAAAAGAGAAGAAGGTTCTTTATTTAGCAATTTTTTTAATATGTTCTTTGGAAGTTTAAATAATGAAAATGATGGAAAAACGGAAAATAAAAGAAAATCAAAAACTCCTAAAAAAGGAGAAAACATAGAAACAGAAGTTGAAGTGTCTATTGAAGAGGCTTTTTATGGAGCTGAAAAAACATTTTCTTTAAGAACATTAAATGGAAAGATGAAAACATTTACCGTTAAAATACCTGTAGGAATTAGAAATGGAGAAAAAATTAGATTACTTGGTCAAGGAAAAAAAGGCGAAAATGGTGGTAGTAACGGAGATTTATTTATAAAAGTTAAAATTAAAGATGATAAGAAATTTGCTCTAAGAGGAGTGGAATTATATACAGATTTATTACTTTCTCCATGGGAAGCGGCTCTTGGAACAAAGGCAAATATACAAACTATTGATGATACTGTATCTTTATTTGTACCACAGGGAATTCAAAGCGGAGAAAAAGTTAGAATTCCTGGCAAAGGATATATAGACGGAAAAGGCGGAAGAGGAGATTTAGTGGCAGAAGTAAAGGTAATGGTTCCTAGAAATTTAAAAGATGAGGAAAAGGAATTATTTCAAAAATTAGCAAATATATCAAAATTTAGTCCAAGACAGGAATTATAAAAAAACGTTAACATAATAAAAATGGTTGACATGGCGCAAAAAACATTATATAATAGAGAAGATAGTTAGTTACAAAAGATAAACTATGGCAATAAATGTATCATAGAAAGAGGAGTGAAAAAATTATGGATACTATACAGGGCAAACACTTTAGTATAACAGATCCACAAGGAGTAAGCACAGTAATTTATAGAATAAATAAAACAGCTAAAGAATTCTTGAAAGATTCACCTAAATATACAGTAGAAAGATTACAGTCATCAGAAGAATTAAGAGGAGATCTTAAAAAGAAGACTTTCTTCGTTGACGAACCAGGAGACGAAGAACAACTTGTAATTTTATCTTTTGGAAAAGATAGGGTAGTTGTAAATATGGGTATTCTAGAAGAAAATCGTGTTAAGATATCTAAAAAACCAATGCCTATAAAATTTGATACTCTTTATTCTGAACAGGAAACAGTATATAAAGAGTTTAAATATACACCAAACTTAAAAAGACCAATTTCAATAATTGATCCAGAAACAACTGAAGAAGTAAAACCAATATTATATTTTGATGATGAAACAAATGAAGTAAGAGGAAAATGCAAATTAAAACCATATAAGTCATATTTTGCATTTGAAATAAGAGATAAGAAAGAAGACATTTAAAGGAGGATTATAAATGAGTAGTACAAATGTACATTCAGAAAATTTAACTTGTGCAGGGGCACAAATTATACCAACAGAAAAAAGTGTAGAAATTCCACCTAAGACAGCTAAGATGGGGCCAACAAGAATGAATGTTATTTTGAGTGATTATATAGAAATACCTGTAGAAGATTCTGTTCTTGATAAAAGCGGAAAGTTAGTAGATAAAAATGGGAATCTTGTAGCACAGTTTGACAAAAAGAAATTACAAGATTTAGAAAAACAAAGAACTACAAGAGCAAAATTAAAAGGTATATTAACGCAAAAAAGTACAGGTCAAGAGAAGTAATAAACTAACGAAAAAGGTGATAAAGTATGGGTTATAAATTAAATAAAACTCTTAAAGATAACAAAAAAAGCATTATAATTATTTTAGTACTATGGGTAATTTTATCCATAGTACTTGTTGCTCCAATTGGATATTCAATTGGAGAAGCATCTAAAACAGGAGCTTTTAGATTTGATGTATTCATAGAAAAAGTTTTTCCAGCAATTACGAGTTTTTCTTCAATAGGAAAGGTATTTTCTGAAGGGTATGCTGGAATATTTGGAAAAACGTTAATTTATTTTACAATTATATATGCTATATTTACAATGATTGGATTATTTAAATCTAGACCAAAACATGAATATACAGACATTGAACATGGTTCAAGTGATTGGAGCGAAGGCGGAGAGCAATATCATATTTTAAGTAGAAATAAAGGTATAATACTTGCACAAAATAACTATTTACCAATAGATAAAAGAGGAAATGTTAATGTGCTTGTAGTCGGAGGTTCTGGTTCTGGTAAATCAGCTTCATACTCTATACCAAACGCATTTCAGATGTTAGGTTCATATGTATTTACAGATCCAAAAGGTGAATTATATGATAAAACAGCAGGATATCTTAGAAAAAATGGATATGAGATAAAAGTTTTAAATTTAGTAAACCCAGCAAACAGTGATGGATATAACCCATTAATGCATATTAATAGTGAAATAGATGTTGACGTTATAGCAAATACTATAGTAAAAGGTCAATCTTCAGAAAGTGGAAATTCAGATCCTTATTGGGATGATATGGCAGAAATGCTTTTAAAAGCTTTAATATATTATTTAATGGCAGTAAGACCTGAAGAAGAACAAAACTTAGCAAGTTGTTCAGAACTTGTAAGAGCTGCAAATTCAAATGGAGGAAATAACTTACTTACAGAATTAATTAATCAGCTTCCATATGATCATCCAGCTAGAATGTATTATAAATCAATAGAAATTGCACCAGAAAAAACATATGGATCAATTTTGAGTTCATTACAATCTAAACTTGGAAAATTTGATTCAAAAGAAATTGCAGAAGTAACATCAACAGATACAATTAATTTTGAAGATATAGGAAGTAAGAAAACAGCAGTATATGTAATATCTTCAGATACACATAAGGCATATGACTTCTTACTTACAATATTTTTCTCACAAATGATACAACAATTATATGATTTTGCAGATAAAAATGGAGGAAGATTAAAAGTTCCAACATTCTTTATATTAGACGAGTTTGCAAACATTGGACAAATACCTGATTTTGATAAAAAAATATCAACATCAAGAAGTAGAGGAATTTCATTTAGTGTTATTTTACAAAACTTAGATCAACTAGAAGCAGTATATGAAAAATCATATGAAACCATTATGGGTAACTGTGATACACACGTATTTTTAGGAAGTAACTCATATAAAACAGTTGAATATTTTTCAAAAGCACTAGGAGAAAAAACAATTTCAAGAGAAAGCTTATCTGTAAATAGAGATAAACAATTCCATAGACAGGGGTATAGTGATTCAGATCAAATTATGGCAAGAGCTTTAATGACGCCAGATGAGTTAAGAAGAATGGATAATGATTTATGTATTATTTACGAAAAAGGAATTAAGCCAGTTAAGGCTAGAAAATATTATTATTTTGAAACACCAATGGCAAGAAAACTTGGAGAATATACAATGAATCATCTAGACTTCGAAGTAGGAGATAGAGGAAAGTGGAGAAAATATAATCCATATAATCCTTATGTAGAAGATGAAAAAGAAAATAAAGTTGATTTAAAGGTAGATTCTCTTGATGATTTATTTCAAGATGATGAAGAACCACAACCTATAAAAACAAAAAATGAACCTGTTAAAAAGGAAGAACCTAAAGTAGAAGAAGAGAAATTAGATACGATTTTGCCTCAAGGAGATAATTTAATTGATGAAGATGAAATAATGTCCGTAGACATTCAAAAACAGCTTGAAGCAAAATTTGATGAGTTATTTGGCGACATTGATGATAGTGAATAAATATAAAAAAATCTCATTTTAAAATGAGATTTTTTTATGCTATAATTATAAAACAAATGTTTATTTTTATATTGACTAATATATTAACTTGTTATAGAATAACAAGAAATAATCTAAATACGGAGGATAATAAATGAAATTTATACATATGGCAGATATGCATTTTGATGCACCATTTACAGTATTAAATATAAAAAATAATTTAGGCGAAAAAAGAAGATTAGAACAAAGAGAAGTATTTAAAAAAGTAATTAATTATATAAAAGAAAATAATATAGAATATTTATTTATTTCGGGAGATTTATATGAAAATGAGTATGTAAAAGAATCAACTATTATATATATAAATAATTTATTTAAAGAAATACCAAATACAAAAATATATATTTCTCCAGGAAATCATGATCCATATATTATAAATTCTATGTATAAAAATTTTAACTGGAATAATAATGTAAAAATATTTGAAAATAAATTAGAATGTATAGAAAATGAAAATATAGATATTTACGGGTTTGGATTTAATGATTTTTATTGCAAAGGAATAAATTTAGATAACATTAATATAAAAAATAAAGAAAAAATAAATATATTTATAACGCATGGAACAATTGACGGTGGAAATACCGAAAATTTAGAATATAATCCATTAAATAAAAATAAATTAAAAGAAATAAATTTTGATTATGTTGCATTAGGTCATATACATAAATTAAATTATAATGAAGAACCAAATCAAAAAATTGTTTACCCAGGCTCAACCATATCTATGGGATTTGATGAACAGGGAAAACATGGAGTTATACTTGGTGATATAAGTAAGGATAGTTTAAAATTAGAATTTCTGCCAATGGATACAAAAGAATTTGTAGAAAAGGAAATTGATATTACAGATATAAATTCAACTGAAGAATTAATTGAAAAATTAAATGAGATGAATTTATTAGAAAATAATTATTATAAAATTAATTTAATCGGAAAAAGAAATTTTGAAATAAATTGTTATTATTTATATAAATTTATTTTAAAAGAAAATATTATAAAAATAAAAGATAAAACAGAAATAAATTATAATATTGAAAAAATTTCAGAAGAAAATAATTTAAAAGGATTATTTTTAAAAGAAATTTTAGAAGATGAAAGAAATAATATATTAGAAAAAAATATTGCAGAAAAAATAATTGAAATTGGTTTAGAAATATTAAAATAAAAAGGAGAAATATTTTGAAAATAAAAAATATTAAAATAAATAATTATGGGAATTTAGAAAATAAAGAAATTAATTTAGAAAATAAAATAAATATTATTTATGGAAAAAATGAAAGTGGAAAATCTACTTTATTAAATTATATAAAAAATATTTTTTATGGAATTTCGAAAAATAAAAATGGAAAAGAAATATCTGATTATGAAAAATATAATCCGTGGGGAAAACAAGAGTTCTCAGGAAAAATAAAATATGAATTAGATAATGGAAGTTGTTTTGAAATTTTTAGGAACTTTCATAAGAAGAATCCAGAAGTATATAATGGCAATATGGAGGAAATTTCTAAAGAATATAATATTGACAAAAAGGATGGGTTACAGTTCTTTTATAATCAAACAAAAGTAGACGAAGCTATGTTTCTATCTACAGTAGTATCTATGCAACAAGAGGTAAAGTTAGATAAATGTACTCAGCAAGTGCTAGTACAAAAACTTGCAAACTTAGCGGGCACAGGAGATGATAATACATCCTTCAAAAAGGTGGTAGACAAGCTAAATAAGAAACAATTAGAAGAGATAGGAACTGATAGAACATCAGAAAAACCAATCAATGTGGTAAGAAGTAGACTAAAAGAAATAGAACTTGTCAAAAAGGATACAATTTTGTATAAAAACGAAAAAGCAGAACTTGAACAAAGAAAGATACAAGAAAAAGATGAAATTTCAAAACTGGAAATGGAAAAAAATGTAACAACAAAACTTAAAAAGGTTTTTGATGAATTAAAAATTGAAAAAGAAAAGAATAATTTAAAAACTAATTCAAAAATAGAAAACGAAGAAAAAATAAAAAAATTAAATATAGAAAAAAATAATTTAGGAAAAAATAAAAATATAATTGAGCAAAAATTAGATAATTATAATGAAAAAAAGATAAAAAATAAAAATAAAAACATAAAAATAAAAAAATATATTTTAATTTTATTTTTATTAATTATTTTTGGAAGTATATTAAAAATAATTAATTCTAATTTTATAAAAAATAATATAATTAATTATTTAATTTATTTAATTATTCCAATGTATTTAATTATATTATTAATAAAAAAGATAATTAATAATAATAATTTACAAAAAATTAAATTAAATAAAAAAATAGAAGAAGAAAAAATAAAAAATGAAATTAATATTATAAATATAAAAATAGAAGAAATAAATAAACAAATAAATGAATATGAGCAAGAGATAAATAAGCAAAAAGAAGAAATAGAAAATAATAATAAAATAATAGAAAATAAATTAGATAATGAAATAGAAAATATTAGAAATGAGTATGAAAATAGTATAAATATGGATTACATATTAGATACAATTAATTGGAATTTATTAAATGAAAAACTAGAAGAGATACAAGAAAAATTAAAACAAAAATATATTTTATTAAATAGTATAGAAATAGAAGAAAAAAATATTTCAATAAAATTAGATGATTATGCAAAACTTGAAGAAGAATATGAAAATTTAAATGAAAGATTAAAAGAGTTAGAAGAAAAAACAAAATGTATTAATTATGCAAAAGAATATTTAAATAAAGCATATGAAAAAATGAAAAAAAGTATAACACCTAAATTTACTGAAAATTTATCAAATAATATATCTAGTATATCGAATAATAAATATAACAAAGTAAGTTTAAATGAGGAAAATGGTTTAATAATAGAAAATGAAAAAGGAGAATATATACCAGCAGAAAGACTTAGTGTTGGAACTATTGATCAATTATATTTATCTTTAAGATTATCTATGATAGATGAAATATCAGAAGAAAAAATGCCAATTATGTTAGACGAAGCATTTGCTTATTATGATGAGGAAAGATTAGAAAACATTTTAAAATATTTAATAAATAAAACAGATAAAAATCAGGTAATAATTTTTACATGTACATTAAGAGAACAGAAAATATTAGATAAATTAGGAGTTTCATATAATTTAGTTGAATTATCTTAGAATATAATGTATAATAGTACTGTTAAAAAACTTTAAAGATTAAAGGAGAAATTAATTTATGTTTCAAAAGTTAGATGCAGTAGAAAAGAGATATGAGGAATTAACACAAAAAATAAGTGACCCAGAGGTAATTGCAAATCAAAATGAATGGCGTAATTTAATGAAAGAGCATGCAGAAATAGAACCTATTGTTGAAAAGTATAGAGAGTATAAAAAAACAAAGCAAACAGTTGAAGATGCAAAAGAAATGATGGAAGATCCAGAGCTTAAAGAACTTGCAGAAGCAGAAATGCTAGAAGCAAAAGAAAAGCTTCCAGGTTTAGAAGAAGAAATAAAAATATTATTACTTCCAAAAGATAAAGATGACGATAAAAATGTTATCTGCGAAATTAGAGGAGGCGCCGGAGGAGAGGAGGCAGCTTTATTTGCAGGAACTTTGTTTAGAATGTATTCTATGTATGCAGAAAGAAAACATTGGAAATTAGAAGTATTAAATGAAAACGAGACTGAACTTGGAGGATATAAAGAAATATCTTTTATGATTACAGGTAAAGGAGCATATAGTAGATTAAAATTTGAGAGTGGAGTTCATAGAGTACAAAGAGTACCAGACACAGAAGCAAGTGGTAGAATACATACATCAACTGCAACTGTAGCTGTACTACCTGTTGTAGAAGACGTTGAAATTGATATAAATCCTGCAGATATAAGAATGGAAGTATTTAGATCATCAGGAGCTGGTGGACAACACATTAATAAAACATCATCTGCAGTTAGATTAATACATGAGCCAACAGGAATAGTTGTTGAATGTCAAACAGAAAGATCTCAATTCCAAAATAAAGATAATGCTATGAAAATGTTAAAAACAAAACTTTATGATATAGAAAAGCAAAAACAAGATAGTGAAATATCAAATGCAAGAAAATCACAGGTTGGAAGTGGAGACAGAAGCGAAAAGATAAGAACGTATAACTATCCTCAAGGACGTATTACAGATCACAGAATAGGATTTTCAATATATCAAATGGAAGATTTCCTAAATGGAAATTTAGATGAAATGATAGATAATTTAATTACAGCAGATAGAGCAGAAAAATTAAAAGGAAATGATGAAGAATAAAATAAAAAGGTCAGTGTGAAACTGATCTTTTTATAGTTTTAATTTAATATTATATTTTCAATATTACTGATGGTAGCTAATTGATATATGGATTATTTGCAATTTTACATAAAATGTAGTATAATAGCACTAAGTCAATTAACTTAATTGTGAACATTGACAATTTTACTAAAGTTGTTGAGAGTCAGTTCGATATTCTTAGGTTGAAATGATATATACCTGTAGATACGAAAAGATGACTTAAAGCAGCAAATTTAACCGCCGTAAGGCAGGAGGAATTACACAATGGTTAGCACAACAAAGAACGTAGCACTGGCAAATGCAATTACTCATGGTGGAACCTTCCACGCGGATGAAGTGCTTGCAACTGTTATCCTTAGCAAGGTATTTAAAGACATTGTGGTGGCAAGGATGTTCAAAGTCCCATCCGAATTAAATGAAGGTGTCATTGTATATGACATAGGATTAGGTGAGTTTGATCACCACCAGAAAGGTGGAAATGGCGTTCGTGAAAACGGCGTTCCATATGCGGCTTGTGGCTTAATATGGAAACAGTTTGGACACGAGATTGTAGCAGATACTTGTGACCCTGAGTTTGTTTGGAATCTGATTGACAGAGACCTAATTCAGGGAGTAGACGCTACAGATAATGGACAGATGCCTAAGGCAGACTACCCGGCACAAAATATGAGCTTTTCACAGGTTATTTCTTCATTTAATCCTAATTGGGATAGCAATGAAGATGCAGATGCCGCTTTTGAAAGAGCTGTAGCTTTTGCAGAGATAGTCTTTGACAATGTCTTAGCAAATGCTATATCGAAGGCAAATGCAAAGAAAATCGTAGATGAAGCGATTGATAAGGCCGAAGGTCATATTATGGTGCTGAACCATTTTGTACCTTGGCAGGAATTCATATTTGCTTCGGACAAAAAGCAGGCTGATGAAGTTTTTTTTGTTGTATTTCCATCTAACAGAGGTGGATACAACTGGCAGTGCGTTCCGGATGCATTAGGCAGCTTCGGACAGAGAAAATCTGTACCGAATGAATGGAAGGGGCTTGACGCTTCTGAACTTCAGAAAATTACTGGTGTTGCAACAGCAAGCTTCTGCCATCCGGCAGGCTTCATAGGAGGTGCCTCAACTCTTGAGGATGCAATTGCACTTGCAACAATTGCGGTAAAAGCTTAAAGGGGGTTAAATGAGCTAAAAAAGAGCAGAAATCTACAATTGTAGATTCTGCTCTTTTTGATATTCATCATTATTTTTTGAATTATCTAATAATTTTTCTTCTCTTTCTATAAAATCTTTAGAAAATTCAGCCTGTTTATCTAGTGTAAGGTTATTTTCTTTTAAAGATTCGACAAAATCATTATGTTCTTTATTATGAGATGAGGCTTCTAAAAGTAAAGTCTCCTTACCTTTGTTTTTGGCTTTTGATCCATAATCAATTGAAAGAGAACCATCTGGATTATTAATAATTTTCCAACCATATTTTGCAAGAATGCCAATATGGGTTTTACTACCCTCTTTCCCAAATACGAAAGGGAAGGTTTCTCTTAGTTTTTTATCATTAATATTAACTTCATTTGCAAGTAAAAATGAGACCTTTTCTATATCTTCCTTATTAATAAATAAATCCTTTGGATGTACATTACCTATAGCAAGTTTTTCTATAAAATGACTTGACCTTTTTTGTTTTCCAAATAAATTTGTTTTTGGTTCAATAGTTAAATCGGTAATAATGCCAAGATTATTTAGTTTTCTAAAAGCAGAAGAAACAATACCGTGTGTATCTGTTTCTATTCTTTTAAATCTTAAATTTTCAGGTAATGAATTTATTTTAGATAGTCCTACGATTGCTTGTAATTGCATAAATGCAACCTTTTCGCTCTTTGACTTACCAATTAATTTTGTCATTAAATCTATTCTTGTTGGGTCTTGAGATATTTTAACAGAGTCTTTTTTATTTCTTACAACAAATGCTAAATCTTTGTATGATCTTAGGATTGAATTTTTAGCAAGTCCAAGTGCACCATAAGCAAATACAGGGAGTCCAATGGGAGCTAAAAATGCAGCAGAATAAAGAAGCCCAGCACTAAGAGCAGTAAGACTACCAAAAATGGCAGCTTTTCCACCTCTACTTGACAACCCTTTTTTTAGCCTTGCAGGCAAAGTGTTTTTTTGTACCATGGGTAGATTAGAATTTTCCATTGCATTTTCTCCTTTACTATATATTTAATTATATAGTAATTATTGCTTTAAAATCAATACAAAAAGAATAAAAATAAAAATAAAACATACAAATAGCATAAGAGGTGATTTGTACGTGGATTATTTATTAAAAACAACATTAATAGGATTATTCTTTGGAACATTTGGAACTACAATAGGGGGAATTATTGGAACAAAAATAAAGGGAACATCAAAAAAATTTTTAAGTTTTATTCTATCATTTGCATCTGGACTTATGATTGCAATAGTATGTTTTGAATTAATACCAGAGGCAATGGAAATTGCAGAAATACCAACTGTTATTTTAGGTATTGTATTTGGAATTATTACTATGATTATATGCGATATACTAGTTGATAAAAAATTTAATCAAATTGAGGCAAAAAAATATAGAGGAAAGGTTGACAAAAATAGTTTATTAAAAACAGGGATTATTGTTGCAATAGGCCTTGCAATACATAACTTTCCAGAAGGTCTAGCAATAGGTTCTGGATTTGGTGCTTCAATTAAACTTGGATTATCACTTGCAATTGCTATTTGCTTTCATGATATACCAGAAGGAATATCTATGGCAGTACCAATGAAAAATGGTGGAATAAAGGCATCAAAAGTAATATTTTATGTTGTACTATCAGGAGTAACAACAGGTGTTGGAGCATTTTTTGGAGCTTTAGTTGGTGGAATATCACAAAGCGTTATTGCAATGTGTTTAGCATTTGCAGCAGGAGCAATGATATATATTGTATCACGGAGAATTAGTTCCAGAGTCAAATAGGTTATATTCTGGAAGAATGAGTGCGATTGGAAATATGGCTGGATTAATAATTGGAATGGTTGCAATGAGTTTATAAAAAAAGTAAAAAACTATTGAACATCAGTTTGAAATACTATATAATATGAAACATCAAATGAGATAAGGAGAAATGAAATGCAAGATTTAATAGAGGGATTAAATGATAAGCAAAAAGAAGCAGTTTTAAATACTGATGGACCATGTTTAGTAATAGCAGGAGCAGGAAGTGGAAAGACAAAGGTATTAACACATAAAATTGCATATTTAATGGCAGAAAAAAATATAAAGCCATGGAATATATTAGCAATAACCTTTACAAATAAAGCAGCAAATGAAATGAAACAAAGGGTTGAAAATTTGGTTGGAGAAGCAGCAAAGGACATGTGGATAGGAACTTTCCACTCTATCTGTGTTCGTATACTTAGAAAAACTATTGATAGAATAGGATTTGACAGCTCTTTTTTAATTTTTGATACATCTGATCAAAAAACTTTAATTAAAGAATGTATGAAAACATTAAAAATAGATGATAAAATGTTTACAGATAAAAGCGTTTTGGCTGAAATTAGTAATGGAAAAAATGAAATGCTTGAACCAAAAGCATATATGGTAAAATATGCAGGTGACTTTAGAAGAGAAAAAATAGGCGAAATATATGAGCTATACCAAAAAAGACTAAAAGAAAATAATGCAATAGATTTTGATGATATTATTAATTTTACAATAAAAATACTTACTGAAAATCCAGATATATTAGAATATTATTCAGAAAAATTTAAGTATATTTTAGTAGATGAATACCAAGATACTAATAAAGCGCAATTTACTTTAGTCACAATACTTGCGTCAAGATATGGAAATATCACAGTTGTAGGAGATAATGATCAGGGAATTTATTCTTTTAGAGGTGCAGATATTTCAAATATATTAAATTTTGAAAAAGATTATCCAGGAACAAAGATAATAAAATTAGAGCAAAATTATCGTTGTACAGGAAATATTTTAAATGCAGCAAATGCGGTTATTAAACATAATGAAAATAAATATGAGAAAAAATTATGGACGCAAAATGATGAAGGAGAGCTTCCAACTATTCATAGAGCTGATGACGAATATGATGAAGGTAGATATATTGTAGAACAAATTAACCATTTAAAAAGAGAAGAATATTTTAAAAATTCAGATTTTGTTATTTTATATAGAATGAACTCTCAGTCAAGAGCAATTGAAGAGATATTAAGAAGAGAAGATATTCCATATAAAATTGTGGGTGGATTAAAGTTCTATGAAAGAAAAGAAATAAAAGATATCATTTCATATTTAAGATTAATATACAATCCATCTGATAATATTTCTTTAAAAAGAGTAATAAATGAACCAAAAAGAGGAATAGGAAAAACAAGTGTAGATAATGTACAAGAAATTTCAGAAAATACAGGAACATCTATGTTTGAAATAATTAAAAATGCTGAACAATATGGATTAAATAGATTAAAAGCAAATTCACAAGAATTTATAAACTTAATTGAAGAAATGAGAAGCAAAATAAAAGATTTATCAATTTCAGAAATTATTAAAGAAACGCTAAATAAAAGTGGATATGTAAAGGCACTAGAAGCAGAGGATACAACAGAAGCGGAATCTAGAATACAAAACCTAGAGGAATTTTTAACAGTTGCTATTGAATTCGAGGAACAAGAAGCGGAAAATAGTTTGGCAGATTTCTTAGAGGGAATTACATTAAGTAGCGATATTGACGGAATGGAAGAAACAGAAGATTCTGTTACACTTATGACTCTTCACAGTGCAAAAGGATTAGAGTTTAATACTGTATTTTTGGTAGGAATGGAAGAAGGAATTTTCCCAGGATACAAATCTATTGGTGAACCCAAAGAGCTCGAAGAAGAAAGACGTCTATTTTATGTTGGAATAACTAGAGCAAAAAGATACTTATATTTAACTTGTTCTAGAAAAAGAACAATATTTGGATCAACAAGCTATAATGCAATATCAAGATTTGTAAATGAAATTCCAAAAGACTTATTAAACGGTTATGAAGAAACATTTGAAGAAAAAGAAGAAAGCTTTAAAGATAGTTCGTACAAATGGGAATATGGTTCAAGTTCAAATAAAGTAAGTACATATAGATTAGAAGAAAATAAGGAAAAATCTTATGCAACAAAAAATCTTTCATTATCTAACTCTGGATATCAATTTAGAACAGCAGAGAGCTTTTTAAATTCTATTAATAATAAAAAGCAAAATTCTGGTGTTGATATTTCAAAATATAAAGAAGGACAAAGAGTATATCATAAAAAGTTTGGAGAAGGAACTATAAATAAAATAGAGCCAGAAGGAGAAGATTATAAAATTGAGATTTGCTTTGATAAAGCAGGAACCAAGAGACTTATGGCAAAATTTGCAGGACTTGAGATATTATAATTATCCACAATATAATTAATGTAAAAACACGTTATCCACAATGGATAGCGTGTTTTGTGCATTACTATATTTTAAAAAATTTAAAATGTGAATAAAATTTATAAAAAATCAAATACTAATTAATGTGAAAACAAAAAAGCTTAAAATATAAAGGAGGCTAATTATGGCAAATTTAAGTCAAGCAGAACTTCAACATTTAAGACATTTAATAGGAGCACATGAAACATCATATCAAAAATTAAACACATATGCTTCACAAGCAGTAGATCCACAAATTAAGCAGATGTTTACAAAATCTGCACAAGATGCATTAAATACAAAACAAAAATTAATGTCGTTTCTAAATTCATAAATAAAGATAGGAGAGAAGATTATGGACGAAAAAACAATGGTTAATGATATTTTATCAGGAGTAAAGTCAAATTTAACTGCATATCAAACAGCAATATCAGAATCGGAAAATATGCAGCTTAGACAAACATTTCAACAAATAAGAAATAATGATGAAAGTTTCCAATATGAACTTTTTAAAACAGCAGAAGCAAAAGGATACTATAAGCCTGCGCAACCAGCAACTGTAACAGAAATTCAAACTGTTAAAGATGAATTATCACAGTAAAAACTACAAAATATTACAAAAATGTAATAAAAACTTAATAAATATGTAATAAAAACGCGAAAACCTATTTCCGTAAAAAGGTTTTTAGCGTTTTTTCCTTATGTATGCAAAATGGAAGAAAATGTGTGTTGAAGCTGAAAATAAAATGTGCTATGCTCAAATTAGATAAATGTTTTTAATTATAAATACATAAGTGAGGAGGGATAGTGATGAAAAAATTTATAGATAAATTTAAAATTTTTGGAGCATTAGCAGTGCTAATTTCAATTATTGTTATTATTGTTACAACAGAACTTTTGACCACGAAGTCACTATCTGCAACTCCTGTAACTTTATCATTTATTCCTGCACCCAATATAGATGTTGTACTTGCAAAAGGAAAAACAACTACAAATGTAAATTCTTTTAAAAGTGATTTATTAGCATCACTTGGAAAATTAGATATAGACACAACAAAAGTTAATATTTCGTCAATTTCAACTGAAAATGTAAATATGCAAAATGCGTTCTCTTGGAATCAAGATTTGAGTAGTTCCATAGGTGCAATTACAATTAATAATAATGGACAAAGTGTTTCAATGGTTGGAAATAGAACAAATGCAGGTAAAAATGCTATTTATATTGTCCCAACTGATAATCAAGAACAAGAATTTACGTTTAATTATAATATTAATTATGGAGATAGTTTTAGAGCGGCAGGAATGCTTCTTAAGGTTAGTAGGTCAGGTAGCACATTAACTGGTTACATGTTAAGTTTTAATAAAAGTGGTCAAACATATTATCAACAAAGTAGTAATAAATTAGGGGCTATTTGGAAGTTTAGCTGGGTAATAGGGGCTAATAGTACAAATATGAATTTTGGAACAACATCATCTGCAGCATCAGCCAACTCATGTCAATTGGTTAAGGGACTTGATATAAATCAAAGTGGAAGTTTAACAGTTTCTGTAGATAGTGGTTATATAAAAGTATCCGGAGGAGGGTTAAGTACAACTGAAACAATAGCAACTGAAAGCAGTTACGATGGTATTGGTTTTGGCTTTTTCTCAGATCACTATAGTCATGGTTGCGACTCTATTGGTAGTTTTGCTCTTACAAATATAAATTTACGAAAAACAACTGTAAAAAAACTTTCAGAGGTATTAAGAGAACCAGATTGGAGAAGTGATGCGATAAAAGTAGTTGTAAATGTTAGTGATTATATAAGTGATGAATTGAACAATAATTCTACAAGAGGAGAACTATTAACAAGATTAATTAATGAAGAATTATATTTTGCAGCTTGGGGAAATAGTGTAAATCAATCTCAATTTCAGAATTTAATTGCATCAAATAATGGAAATGGTAAATTTATAAACAATACAAATTATAATAATTCGATTTCGCAGACAGCACAATATATAAAAACATTAATAGATCAATTAAAGGGAAATGATAATTATTTAATTTTGGGTGAACCAATAAAAATTTCGTCAAGTCCAGCAGGAGTATTAGTAAATACTGCAGGTGGAACATATCCATATGGTAGATGGAAAATTACTCATAATTATCAGTATTTTGAAAACGATTTAGGACAATTTAGTAGAGCAAATCAATATTTAAATAATATGATAACAGAGTTTGATAAAACAGGAGAGTTTAAAATAACATATGAAGATCAAGCAATAACGCCACAATCGGTGTATGTACATAGAAGACCGTTTGCTATAATTAACCATAATAAAACAGGTTTAACATTAAATCTTTCAAGTGCTTCATATGATTTAGACAAATATAGTAATAATACCCCATTACCTAATGGAATAGCTCAAGAAGAATGGAAATATAAGAAAACAACAGAAACAACTTGGAAAAGTGGTAAATTAACAACGCTAGAAGCAAATGCAGACTATATTATACAATTAAGAGTAAAAGATTTACAAGGGGCTTGGAGTGCACCTGCAAGCGTGTATACAACTAATGATGCAAGTGTTCTACCAATTGCATATTTTAGTATTGAAGATGATGAAATTAGTAAATGGGAAACACTAAAAATAAACGATACGTCATACGATCCATATGGAGGAAAGATAACATCGAGATATTGGGAAGTGTATAAAAATGGAACTAGAGTACATGCAGGTTCTACAGCAAAGGTAAATGGATATACGGAGACAGGTGTTTACGTAATGAAATTAAGAGTAACAAATGACAGAGGTAAAACATCTGAGTTCTTTTCTAGAACATTTCAAATTACAGATGATACAACTGCGCCTTCTATAATAATAAATCCTGAAAAGGGTGGTTGGGCACAATATATAGATGTAAAGGTTAGTTTTAATGATTCACAGAGTGGATTTAAAAGTTATCAATATGCAATAACGGATAGCCAAACTGCTGCAACTACTGGATGGAGTAGTGCAATTACAAAATCAAGTGATACAATAAGAATTAATACAGGAGGAAATAAGTATTTACATATAAAAGCAACAGATAATGCAGGAAATGTAAGTGATGAAAGAATTACTGGCATATATTACATAGATGTAACAGCTCCAAAAATTATACCTACACAAGAAACTAAAACAGAGATAGATAAAACAACAGTAAAATTAACTATTACAGATTTACAATCAGGAGTAAAAAGCATTACAGTAGATAATAAAAATGTAACTAGTGGAAGTGTAACATTTACTAAAAATGGAGTTTATACTGTAGTAGCAACAGATAATGTAGGAAATGTTTCTAAAATGAATATAAATGTAACAAATGTTTATTATCATTGCAATGCAGGGCTTGGACATCCAGATTACAGTTCATCGCTTGATGGTTGTCCAATATGTGCAAGCTATAAGGGACTAGCAGTAACAAATACAAGCAATGTATATGATGGAAACAATCATAGAGTGAAATATAATAATCCTAAAAGTGCTACAATTGTGGAATACTACAATGGAAGCAAAACGAATGTCCCTAAAAAAGTAGGAAATTATTCATATGAACTAAAGGTTGTATACAATGGAGTTGAATATAGAACAGGAGTAACAGGAACATATTCTGTAACCAAAAAAGCAATTACAATAACAGGAATAACATCTCCAAATAAAATTTATGATGGAAATGATAGAATGACTCTAACAGGAGGAATTTTAAATGGAGTATGTGCAGGAGATACTGTGGGATTTACTCTACCAAGTGTGTCATATGCAGAAAGTAAAAATGTAGGAAATCATAAAATAAGATTGGGAAGCAATATTGTTTTAACAGGGCAAGATGCATATAACTATACATTAACACAACCTACATATGGAAGCATAACAGGAAATATTGTAAAAAGAACAATAACAGTAAGCGGAGTACAAGGAAAGACAAGAAAATACAATAAAACAAATGTAATGGAAATTATAGGTGGAACAATAGTAAATGGAGTAGCAGGAGATGATATATCATTAAATATTCCAAAAACAGGAATAGCAGAAAGTGCAAATACAGGAAATTGGAAGATAAAAATAAATGATATAGTATTACAAGGAACAGATGCTAAAAATTATACATTAATACAACCAGAAGAAGTTAGAGGAACAATAGAAAAAGAAATAGGTGTATTAAAAATAAATTGTGATAGTAAAATCTATAATAAGGAATACAGTGTTCCTTATGTTACAGAAAATAATTCAACAGCAAGAGTTACATATAAATTTTATATAGAAGGTTCTGATGAAGAAATAGAAGTACCAAGAGATGTAGGAAAGTACGAAGTAGTAGGAAGTATGATATCAGATGGAAACTACACAGAAGCAACTACAGAAAGAATAAAATTTGAAATTACTCAAAAAGATATAACTATAGTAGATATTGTTGTACCTAATAAGATATACAATGGAACAAAGAATTTTAGTGTTACTGGAGGAAAATTAGTTGGAGTATATGGAGGAGATGATGTTAGCTTTTCACTACCTTACTTAGGATATTCTGAGAGCAAAAATATAGGAAATTACAAAATAAAGTTAGATGATATTACTTTAAATGGAAAGCAAGCTAACAATTATCATTTAATACAACCAACATATGGAAGTATTACATCTAATATCGGAAAAAAACAGATATCTACAAAAGGAATTCATGCAGAAAATAAAAAATATGATAAAAACAATGTAGTATCTATTTCAGGTGGAGAACTTGTTGGAATGGTTGAAAATGACGATGTAATATTAAAAGTACCAACAGAAGGAACAGCTGAAAAGGCTGAGACTGGTGAATGGATTGTAAAAATAGATGATGTGACAATAGAAGGCAAAGATGCAAAAAATTATGAATTAATACAACCAGAACAATTTAAAGTAACAATAGAAAAAGCAGATGGAAAAATAAAAATTGGATGTGAAGGAAAGAAATTTGACAGAGAAAAGATTGAACCATTTGTAATTGAAAATAATTCTGGTGGTAATGTAACCTTTAAGTATTATATTGCTGGAACAAGTACACAAGTAGAAAAACCATCAGAGATTGGAAAGTATGATATAATAGCGACACTAGAGGAAACTGACAATTATACAAGTTATACTTCGGAAAGATATACAGTTGAAATAACAGATCCAGATTCACCAAATTTAAAAGTAGAAAGTGTAATAAACACAGTAAATGGTACAGAAATAGATGAGATTAAAGAGGTAAATGTACATTACACAGATACTATAAAAGTAAAAATAAAGGTAAAAAATATAGGAGTTGGAAGTGGATATTTATCTAAGGTATCAACAACTATACCTAAAGGAATGGAACTTGTTGAAGATAGCGAAATTAACAAGAAATACAAATGGACAGAGGTTGATGGAAAATTAGAAACAACAATGTTCTCATTTAAAGAGAATTTCGAAAGTGAGATATATAACAAAGGACAAGATGATACAGAACAGTTAATAGAACTAGAACTTGAATTAAAAGTTATAATTGAGGATAAAGAAAGTGCCAATATGATTTTACCTTTCGAAATAGAACAACAAAATAAGCATGGAGATATTGTTGAGTATGATGAAACATCAAAAGAAAATAGTAAAGATGAAGTAAATGCAGAATTAAAATATTTTGATGTTAGCATTGATAAAACTATTACACTTTTAAGTCTTACATATGCAGAAAGTGGAGAAACAGAAGATTTTAACATATACCAAAGAAAAGGTAATCCAATCAAAATGGAAGTCTCAGAAATGAGAGCAAATTCTTCATATGCTAAATTAAAATATAAAATCACATTAGTAAATAATGGAACAGGAGAAGGAACAGTTGATAAGGTTATTGATGTTATTCCTAAAGGAACAATATTTGAACAAGAAGATAATCCGGATTGGACATTAGATAATGACGGAAATGCAATATATAATAAAAAAATAACATTATCAGAAAATCAAATGAAGGAAATAGAAATTGTTTTAAAATGGGATTTAAGAAGCTATAATCTAGGTACTAGAAGAAATCAGGTATTTTTTGATGCACCAGGAGAAATTGATCAAATTTTAACAAATGAAGAAAAAATTACTTTAGAAAAAACAGATAACTTTGCATATTCTGAAATGGTATTTTCATTACCAACAGGTTCTGAGAGTATTATATACATATTAATAGCTATTATGATTGTAACTACATTAGGTGTAGGTATAGTATTAATAAAAAAATATGTAACAAAGTAAGAAAAACAGAGATATCACGAGAAAACAAAAGAAAACATATATAAAAATGAAATAAAGAGGAATTTTAAACAAAAATTACAATTGTTTAAAATTCCTTTTTCATATAAAATTTATAACGAAAAATTTAGATACCAATATAAGGGGTGTTTATGATAAATATATTTAAGAAAATTACAGTTATTGCGAGAAGCTCTGTTAAATTTATTGTTTTAGCAATCTTATCGATTTTTTTCATTTTAGCTGCAATTGCATATTTTTATAATCCAACGTATGCAGTTAGTTTAAATGGAGAAGTAATTGGGTATACAGAAAATAAAAGTGCTTTACAGGAAAAAATTAATAAATATATTTCATCAAATGAAGAAGAAAATGTAGCATTTGTTCAAGTTGATGCGATGCCAACATATAAGCTATGTTTATTGAAAAAAGATGTAGAAATAAATGATGATAAAATATTTAGTAAAATAACAGATAATGGAACAAAATATTATAAATATTATGCAGTAACAGATAATAAAAAAGAGAAAGTATATGTTGCAAGCTTTAAAGAGGCTGAAGATATAATTTCACAATTAAAGAAAAAAGATAGTGCAAATATAAAAGATCTAGGTATAGTTGAAAAATATGATACAAGTCTTAAAGAATTCACAAGTGTAAAAACATCTGTATCAAAGCTATATGAGGAAAAACAAGTATATGTAACAACATATGCCTCTGCGTCTGCATCAAATTATAGTTCAGGAAGATCTTCTGCTAAAGTTGATTTAGGTATCACTCTAGCAAGACCTATATCTGGTGTTATAACATCAAGATTTGGAAGTAATGATAGCGTAAGAAGTCATTCACATTCTGGACTTGATATATCAGCGCCAAGAGGAACACCTATTAAAGCGGCAGCAGCAGGAACAGTAACTTTCTCGGGAAATGCTGGAGATGGATATGGTTATTATGTTGTAATAGCTCACGGAAATGGTGTTCAAACAGTATATGCACACTGTAGCCAAGTTATTGCCAAAAAAGGTCAACAAGTGAGCCAAGGAGAAGTAATTGCAAAAGTTGGTTCAACGGGAAATTCAACAGGAAATCACTTACATTTAGAAGTTAGAAAAAATGGAATTACATATAATCCACAATATTACGTATATTAAAAAATAAACCTGAATTTATATTCAGGTTTATTTTTTTGCAACATCTACAAAGTGTTTTAAACTTGTTTTTATTGCATTATGTTTTATTACAATCTTTCCACATTCTTGTATTTTAGAAATAAATAATGAAGAGCTACTTATGTAAGATGCAAATTCAGGAATAGAAGAAAAGAAGCCTAATTTATTTTTATATTCTTCGTTAATATTTCCTAAAATTAAATAATATGAATTTTTATATAAATACAATGTTATTTTCTTAGAAACAAGAAAAGCATTTTCTAAATTATCCTGCACTAAATATTGAACAAATGAGCAATAATCGTCAAAAGTATCAAATTTATAAACTGATATATTTGACGTAGGAGATATAGTTTTTCTTCTTACCTTAAACTTTTTTCTTTGCTTTTCTAGAGAGATGTTTTTTTCCTTGTCTGCCACTCTTGTAACATTTACAACAAAATCACCATCAATCATTGCTAATGCTTCAATTTTAACTTTGTAATCTTTAGTATTAAAACCTATCTGCTCTTTTGCCTCTTCTAATATGTCTAAAAACAAATCCTGAGTTTCTAAGGGATTTGACATGAATTCGTGAAAATTAATATTTCTATTTTCAAAATCGTGAAGAGTTAAAGTAATTCTTATTTTGTTTTCATTAAGTTTTTCAAATTTCATTTGAAAGCCTCCATCTTTTTTGTATATATTATTAATGCTTATAAAAAAATGTACTAAACAATATAGCATAAATAAAATAAAATGTAAATAATTAATTATATTTTATCATAAACATATGCAAAAATAAATAGAAAAACTTTCCTGTTTGTATTGAAAAAAATAGCGTTTCCATATATAATACTAAAAGTAAAAAAGCACAGCTTAAGAGGAGGAAAATAAATGGCAACAAGAGAAAAAAATATATGGATATTAATACTTTTTGTATTATGTGGAATAGTAGTAGGAGGATTACTTGGAGATTTAGCTTCTAAAGTTGATTTCTTGTGGTGGTTATCTTATGGAGAATCATTTGGACTATCACAGCCAATTGAACTAGATTTAAGTGTTATAAAAATAACATTTGGATTAATGTTTAAAATAAACATTTCAAGTATAATAGGTATGATACTTGCAATATTTATATATAGAAAAGTGTAACAAATAAATTCGGGGGTTAATTAAGAAAGGAATACGTATGCCAATAAAAATGAAACAACTCCCATTATCAGAAAGACCATATGAAAAACTAGAAATGTATGGGGCACATACATTATCAAATGCAGAATTACTAGCGATAATTATAAAAAGCGGTACAAAGGAGGAAAGCTCTATTGAGACCGCACAAAAGATACTTTCGATGAAGAACAAAAATAGTGACAATCTAAGGTTTATACAAGATATGTCAATTGAAGAATTTACAAGCATCAAAGGAATAGGAAGAGTAAAAGCAATTCAGCTAAAAGCTGTTGGAGAGATTGCAAAAAGACTTTCAAGACCAATAGAAAACGGTAAAGTTAAAATTTCTAGTCCAGGTGATGTGGCTAATTTGCTAATAGATGAACTAAGATATGAAAGAAGAGAAATTGTTAAGGTTATTATATTAAATACGAAAAATGTTGTTATTAAAATGGTAGATATATGTTTAGGAAGTAATAATTCTGCCATACTAAAACCAAAGGATGCTCTTATAGATGCAATAAAAATGGGAGCACCTAAAATTATCTTAGTACATAATCACCCAAGTGGTGACCCTACCCCAAGTAAAGCAGATATTGATTTTACAAAAAGGCTAGAGCAAGCATCTTCAATTGTTGGAATAGAACTGTTAGACCACATTATTATTGGAGATTCTAAATTTGAGAGTATTTTTTATTTATTAGAAAGGAAATAAGTGATTAAAATGAAAATGTTTGGATTGGGATCAAAAGATATAGGAATTGATTTAGGAACAGCAAATATATTAGTTACGCTAAAAGGAAAAGGTATTGTTCTTAATGAACCATCTGTTGTAGCATTAGACCTAAAAAACAGAAATATACTTGCAACAGGACGTGAAGCAAAAGAAATGCTAGGTAGAACACCTGAACAAATTAAGGCTGTAAGACCTTTAAAAGATGGAGTAATTGCAGATTTTACAGCAACTCAATTAATGCTAAAAAATATAATCCATAAAATTGGACAAAGATATAACATAGGTAGACCTAGAGTTGTTGTGGGTGTACCATCAGGAATTACGGAAGTTGAAGAAAGAGCAGTTGAAGAATCTGTTTTACAAGCAGGTGCACGTGAAGTATATTTAATAGAAGAGCCAATGGCAGCTGCAATTGGAGCAAATATGGATATAGCAGAGCCAAGTGGAAATATTATAGTAGATATTGGTGGAGGCACAACAGAAGTTGCAGTTATATCACTTGGAGGAATTGTTGTTAGCAATTCTATTCGTGTTGCAGGTGATGAACTTGATGAGGATATTGTAAATTATATAAAAAGAGAAAGAAATCTTGCAATAGGAGATACAACCGCAGAGTTAATAAAAAAAGAGATAGGATGTGCAATGCCACTTGTTACAGAAGCAAAAATGGAGGTAAGAGGTAGAGACTTAGCAACGGGGTTACCAGAAACAATTGAAATTAACTCACAAGAAGTGCAATTTGCAATGCAAGAATCTATAGATAAAATTGTAGAGATTGTAAAGCAAACTCTAGAAAAAACGCCACCAGAACTTGCTTCAGATATTATGGAAAAAGGAATTATTTTAGCAGGAGGAGGAGCTCTTATAAAAAATATTGATAAACTTTTATCAATAAGAACAGAGATGCCCGTATATATTGCAGAAGACCCACTTGATTGTGTAGTAAAGGGAACGGGAAAAACATTAGAAGACTTAGAAAGACTAAAAACAGTATTAGTAAATGCAAGAAAAAGAAGATAATCTAGGAGAAGTGTATGTATAAAAACAAAAAAAGAGGAATTGCTGGAATCATTATTATGATTATTATACTAATTTTTTTAGTTATCATTACAAATACAGATGTAAAAAATGTATCGTATATTGAAAATATAGTAAGTACTTTAGTAATGCCAATACAAAATGGTTTAACATATTTAAAAAATAAACTTGCTGGAAATGATAGCTTTTTTCAAAATATTAGTAATCTTCAAACTGAAAATGAAAAATTAAAGAAGAAGAACAGTGAACTTGAACAATCTTTAAGAGAATATGAAATTATTAAATCTGAAAATGAAACATTAAAAGAGTATGTTAATTTAAAAGATAAATACAAAGAATATACAACAATTCCAGCATATGTAATAAATAGGGATATAGGAAATTATAGTAATACAATAGTTATTAATATGGGATCAAAAGACGGAATAAAAGAAAACATGACAGTTATAGCAGACGAGGGATTGGTAGGACATGTTATTTCTACTACTAATCATACAGCAAAAGTACAAACTATTGTAGATACTAGTACAGCAGTTACAAGTACAATTAGTACTACAAAAGATACAATTATTGTGCAAGGTACATTAGGCGAAAAAAAAGAGTTAAAAGCTACATATATCCCAACAGATGCTAGCATATTACAAGGAGACAGTGTAGAAACATCAGGTATTGGAGGCATTTATCCAAAGGGTATTCATATAGGTACAATTAAAGAAATATTTAACACTAAAAACATAACAGATCGTTATGCAACTGTTGAGACAGCTGTAGACTTTTCAAAACTTGCAACAGTTCTTGTAATTATTAGTAATGAAAGCGAATAGGAGGAAATTTAAATGAAAAAGGCAATTGCAATATTATGTTTAATTATAACCTTTTTTATTATATATTTTCTACAAGCAAATTTTTTTACGTGGTTTACAATAGCTGGAGTAATGCCGAATTTATTTGTTGTATTTATTCTTTTTATAAGTTTATTTACAGGAAAAAAGCTAGGAATTAGCTTGGGTTTAATATTTGGAATTTACTTGGATTTACTAGTAGGAAGAACAATAGGAATATCTGGAATAGTATTAGCATTAATAGGATTTTTAGGAGAATATTTAGACAATAATTTTTCAAAAGAAAGTAGAATTACAATTATGCTAATGGTAACTGGTGCAACAATTCTTTATGAATTATCTGAATATATTTTTTACATATTTAGATTAGGAATTTCATTTGAAGTTTACCAATTTATAAAAATACTAATAATTGAAGTTTTATATAATTCAATTATTGTAGCTATAATTTATCCTATTATACAAAAGGCAGGATATGGACTAGAAAATATATTTAAAACAAAAAATATCTTAACAAGATACTTTTAAAATAAATGGAAAGGTATATAACTAACTTTAATGGATGATAAAAAAATAAAATTAAGGTACAATTTATTAACCATAATAATTTATATTGTAGGTATTATACTATTAATTCAGCTTTTTAATTTGCAAATTATACACGGAGCAGAATATAGAGAAACATCAAATACCAGACTTACACGTGAATCTGTTTTAAGAGCAGCTAGAGGTTCTATAAAAGATAGAACTGGTGTTGAATTTGTAACAAATGAGATGGGTTTTGGACTTGAAATATATCAAACAAAGACAGATGATAAAACACTTAATAATGCAATTAAAACAATGACAAAGATTTTAGAAGAAAATAAAGATAAATTTATTGATAATTTACCTATTAAAGTAAATCCGTTTTCTTTTACATATACATCAGAAGAAAGCCAAAAAGAATGGAAAAAGGCATATAGTATAGATGAAAATTTTACAGCTGAACAATGCTTTAACTATTTTAAAGAAAAATATAAAATTGAAGAAGATGACGTGGAAGATGCAAGAAAGATAATAGCAGTTCGCTATGAAATTACTAGAAATGGATATAGTACAACAAGGTCTGTAAAAATTGCAAGTGATATAAGTAGAGAAAGTGCTGTAAAAATAAGGGAACAAAATAGTGAACTTTCAGGTATGAATATTATTACGGAACCAATTGTAAAATACACATCAGGAGCACTTGCTTCACATGTTTTAGGATATGTAGGAGCGATTGATGAAAATGAATATTCTACAAGAAAAGATACGTATAGAAATGATGATGTAATTGGAAAAAATGGAATTCAATATGTGTTTGAGGAGTACCTTAAAGGAACCGATGGAGTTAGACAAATAGATATGGCAGTTGATGGTTCAATTACAAGTGAATATATATCAGAAGAAGCGGTTGCAGGTGATGATGTTATTCTTACCATAGATGCTAAACTTCAAGAAGTAGCAGAAAAAGCACTAGAAAAGAATATTAAAGATATTGCAAATGGAAAATATGGTAAAAAAACAGGATCAAAAGCAGGTGCAGTTGTTGCAATGAATGTTAAAACTGGAGAGATACTTGCACTTGCAAGTTATCCAGATTATGAACCGGGATTGTTCGTAAAAGGAATAAGCCAAGAAAAATATGATTCATATCAAGAAGGAAATAACATGTATAATAGAGCTGTTAGTGGAATGTATGCTCCAGGCTCTACATTTAAAATGGCAGTAGCTCTTGCAGGACTTGAAACTGGTAAAATTACGCCAACAACAACAATAAATGATACAGGTGTTTATCCAAGAGGAGGAAATCCGGTATGTTGGTATTATACAAGTTATCGCTCAGGACATGGATATTTAAATGTATCTCAAGCAATTAAACATTCATGTAATTACTTCTTCTATGAATTAGGTTACAGAGTTGGAATAGATGGAATTGACAAATATGCAAATTATTTAGGACTTGGTAGAAAAACTGGAATTGAACTACAAGATGAAACAAGTGGTATACTTGCTTCACCTAAGGTAGCAAAAGAAATAAGTGGTTCAGACTGGTACTTAGGAGATACACTTTCGGCAGCAATAGGACAAACTTATAATTCTTTTTCACCACTACAAATGGCAAAATACGTAAGTATGCTTGCAAATGGAGGAAAAGACATAGATGTAACTTTGGTAAAATCTATTATTAAGGCAGATGGAAGCGAAGTATCTAAAGATGAAATAAATGAGTTTGTTAACAAAAAATTAGGGATAACTGATACAAATAGTGAAAAATTAAATATAAAAAAAGAAAATATACAAGCAATATTAAAGGGTATGAAAGGTGTTACAAGTGAATCTGGAGGAACAGCGTATTCAACGTTTGCAAACTTTAATATAACAGTTGGAGGAAAAACAGGATCTGCACAAATTGGCGTAAATGGAGAACAGGGAGCACACGCATGGTTTGTTGGATTTGCACCATATGAAGATCCTGAAATAGCAGTGGTAGTTTTGGTTGAAAAAGGTGGAACTGGTGGATATACAGCAGGTGTTGCAAAAGAAATCATGGCCGAGTATTTCGGAATGAATACAAATTCTGTTACAGAAGATATGAAAGCAATTTCTAGTAAAGAATCTGTTAGATAAGAATTGGAGGATGTAGAATAAATGAAGAATTATATTAATATTAGTATGAAAAAAGATCAAGTAATAATAAAAATTGAAGAATATGCTGAACAAAGGGATATTATAGCAGAACTAAAAAAGAAAATGATAGAATTAAAGAACTTATATAAAGATGATAAAACTCCAATATTTATTACAGGTAAAGTTTTGAAAAATAAAGAAATGGATGAAATTCAATCACTTATAAAAAGATTTTTAGATGTTGGAATAGAATTTGACAGCCCAAAGGTACTAGGGCTTCATGGAATAAAAAGAAGTTTCTACAAAGAAATTGCTACATCTGAAACTAAATTTCACAAGGGTTCTCTTCGTTCTGGACAAAGAATTGAATATGAAGGAAGTTTAGTAATTATTGGAGATGTTAATCCAGGTGCAGAAGTAATTGCAGGAGAAAATATTGTTGTACTGGGAGCATTAAGAGGTTTAGCACATGCTGGTGCAAAAGGAAATAGAGATGCTGTAATTGAAGCAGTAGAAATTACATCAGCACAAATAAGAATAGCAGATATAGTAAAAGAAATTGAAAGACAAGAGTCTGGAATTATAGAGGTTAAAACATCTGCATACATAGATGATAAAGGAGAAATGATTTTAGAATAAAAATACAATAAAAGTTAAATGAACCCTCATTGTTAAATTGAAGTTTAATAATGAGGGTTCATTTTTTATATTCAAATATTAACTAAGTAGCAAAAGTATTAAACTGATAAATAAGTATTGATCTTGGACACCTTCTTGATACAAAAAGAATATAAGACAAATAAGAAGGACGTCATCAAAATATAATTTTATCCCGAAAAGTTCAAATAAAGGTTTATCGGAAGAGGAGTTTCTACTTTCACTTGAAGATTCAATATTTTGAAGTGCTAAAGAAGTTTTATCCACATTAGTGGTACTTTCAGAAGATAATTGTGAATTATGTGGATAACCAGTCATATTTTCCTTAGCAGACTGTGGATAATATGTATTATATCTTGTGTACTTTCTTGGAAAACCATAATATGGATATGTATACATCATTTTCGTGAATCACCACCTAAGGGGTTAAGCATTTCAAAAACTTTGCCCATTCCAAAAATTTGTATATATTGATCAACCTTTTCTTTTCTACTTTCTTTTAAATAAGGTTTTAGGGATTTTAGTAAATTTGCCCTAGGGTCATTAGAATTTGATTTCATAGAATCCATAATACTTTTTAATTTCATAATTGTTGCCATATCAAATTCAGGAATTGAAGAATCAGAAGAGGTATTTTCAGAAGATGTGCCATTACCTTGAGAATCTGTATTTGCTGAATTTGAAGAATTTTGAGACATACTATTTATAATATTCTTAATGTCATCTGGAATTTGGTTATTCTTCATCATATTATTAATTTGATTCATAAGATTAGACATATCTTCATTCATAATAATTCCTCCTTACAAATATACGGCTACTGGTTATTTGTGTTTTTTCTTATTTCATTTATAATAGAATCTGCATCTTTAGAATTTAGCATTTTACTTACCTGATTTAATCCATTTTCTAAGTCCTTTTTATCCATTTTAGAAAGCATAGACATAAGCTGTGCCATGTTTACTTGGTTATTTTGATTGTTCATAAAATCACCTCATTACAATATATGATAATAAAACTATAATATTATATTCGAGATTTAAAAAAATGTGATAAGAACATACAAATGTAAAATTTGTAATGAAAATGTAATATAAATTTAATATAAGTTCATAAAAAATACTTCCGTAAGTATATTTACCGTTTTATGGAAAATTTACTAATTTAAGCCATTGAAAAATGTCGAAAAAATGTTAAAATTTTATATAATTAATAATAAATATATTATTTTGACTTATTATACATAAAAAGTTTAATAAAAACTAAAAAAACATTGAAAAATGCTTGAAAATGTCGTATAATATAGTGTGAGATAATTATTTTTAGGAGGTTACTATGAACAAATTATTAGAAAAACTAATTGCAGTAATGTTAGTTATTGTACTTGCAGGAGCAAATTTGTCAATTTTAGGAATGTATGGAATATCATATGCTCTTACAGACGCAGAACTTGCAGGACAAACAACAACAACTGGAAATTCTAATGTAGAATTTAATGCATATTTTCAAGGAGGAGGACACACAGAAAAGAACAAGTATGATGCAACAACAAAACTTTTTGTTAATGTAAAAGTAAAAAATGCAGGATACTTGAAAAATGCACAAATAAGCTTTGATAATGTAAACTTTAAAATTGCAGGAAATATAGAAAATAGCAATGTTCAAAGTGTAAACAAAGAAAGCAATATAATAGCGTTAAAACAATTAAATAATGGTTCAGATGTAACTATAGAAGTTCCGGTTTCAATGCTTGAAAGTGATACAGTTTCATCAGATTTTTTTGCAAAAGAAACTAAAGCAATTTTCCAAGGAACATATGTAGATGCAAACGGAAAAGAAAAAAGTGTATCAAAAGAGATAGTAAATAAGTTAACTTGGAAACTAGGAGAACAATTAAAAGATGTTACAAATGTTGATAGTGAAGTAATAAATTGTGCTATATACCCTGATAGACCAAGAATTTTAGTTCAAATAAGAACAAAAATAAGTTATGGAAAATTACCTATTAAAGGAAATAAGATATTAGTAATGCTACCAGATATATTAGGAACACCTGCTAAAGAAGTAGCGGTTGTTGCAAATAGTACAGAAGCAACAAATGGTGATAAAGAAGGATTAAACTTCGGAACAGATAATTATACATATAACCAAGAAGAGGGAAAAGTAAGTATTACAGTAAACAATGGTGATAATATAATTAATTGGTCAAAAGACAAAGAAGACGAATATATTATTACTTGTGTATATAGAAGTGATGAAATATCAAATGCAATAGATAAATCACAAGGATTACCAACAAATTTTGCATATGATGTAAATGTTCAAGTAAGCGAATATGAAGATATAAAAACATCAGCAAATCCAATATGGAAATATACAACACAAAATGATGTAATTACAATAAAGGAAGATACAAACCTTATAAAAGCCGAAGTATCAGGTATTGAATCTATAAGTAAAGGTCAAATATATGCAAATTATAGCGCAAGTGAAGCAGATAGAAAAGAAACAGCATATTGGACAAGATATGGTGTAACAGTATATGAATCACAAGAGACAAGAGGAGAATTAAAAATTATACAAAATATTGATAACTTACAAATATCAGGAAGTTCATCAAGTTATCCAACAACAGTATCAAAAAGTAATTATACATATAATAAAACAGTAAAAGTAAGTGAATCTAGTTTTAAAAAGCTTTTAGGAGAAGATGGAACAATAGATATATGTAATGTAGATGGAACAAAATTTGCAACAATTAATAAAGATACTAACAAAGATAGTGATGGAAATTATGTAGTAGATATTTCAAGTGCTAATAATAACCAATTAATGCTTGTAGCATATGCTCCAAATAAATTTGGAACAGGTTCAAGAGGACCAATTGGTGAAGGAAAATTAGTAATATATATTGAAAAGGCATTTAAAACAAATCAAGATTATACATTAGATCAAATGAAAACATTTACAAGCATGAAGGCAGGAGTATCTTGCACATCAACATACCTTGATTCAAAACAAGACGGAACACACTATACAGATACAGCATCCGCAACATTAAATATTCCATTAACAGAAGCAAAATCTGTAGTAGAATTAAGCGTTAATAAAAAAGACTTATCAACAGTTGTAAAAAATGAAAATGTAGAAATAAGAGCAACATTAGATACATCAAGTACAAGCAATGCATTATACACAAATCCTACATTAAAAATAAAATTACCTTCATATATTAAAAAGGTAGATTTAAAATCTTCTAATATATTAATGGCAAATGGACTAAAATTAAAAGATCCAACAATAACAACAGAAAATGGAGCACAAGTAATTAATGTAGTATTAGAAGGAACACAAACAGAATATACAATTGATGCAGAGTATAAAGGAACAATAGTAATATTAAATACAGATTTAACAGTAGATACTTTAACACCAAGTAATAGTAACAAAATTGTAATGGACTTTACAAATGCAAATACAGCAACTACAACAAAATCTGGAAGTGTTAGTGCAAGTGTTAACTTTGTAGCACCTAATGGAGTTGTTGCAGCAAATGGAATATCAAATTATGCAGAAGGAAAAAATGATATATTATCAATATCTGATGAAGGTGTAACAGGAACAATTGCAACTTATGCAGATGCAAGAACAGCAAAAATTAATGGAACAGTTATAAATAACTATTCTAATAAAATATCAAATGTAGTTATATTAGGAAGAATACCTACAAAAAACAATAAAAACATAGATACAGCAAAAGCACTTGGTTCAACATTTAGTACAATACTAAAAACAAATGTAACATTAAGTGGAATAGATTCTTCAAAATATAAAGTATATTATTCAGAAAATGCAGATGCAACAAATGATTTAAGCAATACTGCAAATGGATGGACAGAAACAGCAACAACAGGAGCAAAATCATATTTAATAGTAACAAATGGATATGAAATGAATGCAGGAGGAATAATAAAATTCTCATATGATGTAGAAATCCCTGCAAACTTAACACATAACAATGATGTGTACGAAATGTACAAGGTATATTATAACAATGTTTCTTCAATTGGAACAATGGCAGAAACAAAAACATCAGCAATAGCAGGAATGTCAACAGGAAAAGGTGCAATATTATCAGCTGAACTTTCAGCAGTATTACCAGAAGGAACAACAACAGTAAGAGAAGGACAAACTGTTAAAATGAAAGTTGTTGTAAAAAATACAGGAACGATGACAGCAAATAATGTTAAGGTTAAGGTTGAAAAAACTACAGGAATAGAATCAATTATTGGAGATAGTACTATTGATATAGGAAGTATAGAAGTTGGAAAAAGTGCTGAGGCTATATATAGCATCAAATTAGGTTTAGGTAATGTTATAAGTAAAGTTACAGTAACAGCTGATGGTATACAAGACGGTATTTCATCAAATGAATATAAATTTTCTAATGTGGAAAAATCAAATTTTGAATTAAATGTAGAAAGTAGCACATTAGAAGAATATGTACTTAATACAGGAATGGAATTAACACATATTATTAGCGTATATACAAAGGAAGAGATGAATAATGTCGTAGTAAGAATTCCATTGGCAAAAGGAATTGAATATAAAGGAATAAGTATTAGAGATTTTTCAAGCGTGGATGATGAAACAAATAAGTATAATATAGTATATGATGAAAATAGCAATATTGTTACTATAACTTTTGGAACTGGAAGACCAGAAAAGATAATAGAGTTGAAGACAAAAGTTAAAGATACAGAAAATAAAGTATCATATTATATTGAAGCTTTGGCTGATGGTATTCCTGTAGAATATTCTAATATTATGACGTATGCAACTGAAAAAGTAAAATTGGAAATATCTGAATTAACTTCTACTCCTAAATATGTAAAGGAAAAAAATGATATTGTATATAGTATTTCTATAAAAAATACAGGAAATGCAGTTGCAAGATTTATAAAGCTTAGTGACAGTTTACCATCAGAATTAAAATTTGTTGATGCTACATATGTATATGCTAACGAAGAGCAAAAGGTCACTAATAGTGATAATAATAAAATTGATTTTACAATTAATCAAATAGCAGTGGGAGAAACAATTACAATTAAATTGACAGCCAAGGCAAATTTATTATCAGACAAAAATGATAAAGAAGTAAAGAATAAAATATCAGTTAGTGCAAAAGGATTTGATGCAGTAGAAACAAATACTGTAACAAATATTATAGAATATGATGAAGATGCACATAAAGAAGATAATGGAGAAGATAATAATGATCCTACTAAACCAACAGAGAAAAGATATAAAATAACAGGAACAGCATGGGTAGATAGTAATAAAAATGGTAAGCGTGATACAGATGAAGAGTTGTTATCTGGAATAAAAGTAATGTTATTAAATAAAAAGGATAATTCTACAGTAAAAGATGTAGATAGCAAAAAAGATAAAATTACAACAACTAATAGTAGTGGAAAATATGAATTTAGTAACTTACAACAAGGAGAATATATAGTAATATTCTTATATGATTCTGGAAGATATAGTTTAACAACATATAAACAAAAAGATGTAGACAGTTCTTTAAATTCAGATGTAATAGATATAAATGCAACTATAAGTGGCAAAAGAACTATTGTAGCCTCAACAGATGCTATAACAATTACAAATGATAATGTAAGAGATATAGACATTGGTGTATATTCAGCAGAAAAATTTGACTTAAAATTAGACAAATATATAAGTAAAATAACGCTAACAACACCAACGATAGGAACTAGACCATATGATTACGATAATGCAAAAATTGGAAAAATAGAAGTACTAGGAAGTAACCTAGGAAAGAGTAGTGCAGTAATTGAATATAAAATAGTAGTAACAAATGAAGGGGCAATACCAGGATACGTAAAGAAAATTGTAGATTACTTACCACAAGGAATAGGATTTAATACAGAGCTAAATAAAGATTGGTACTTATCAGATAATGGAAACGTATATAATGCAAGTTTAGCAAATACAATAATAAATCCAGGAGAATCAAAAGAAGTAACATTAGTACTTACAAAGAAAATAACAGAAGATAGTTTAGGATTAATAAATAACAATGCAGAAATATATGAAAGTTACAATGAACAAGGCGCAAAAGATATAGATTCAACAGAAGGAAATAAGGTAACAGAAGAAGACGATATGTCAAGTGCAGATGTAATGGTATCAATTGTAACAGGTAAAATAATAACATATACAACAATTACATTAGGAGTTATAACTCTATTAGGATTTGGAGTATATGAAATTAAAAAAAGAGTTTTAAATAAAAAGAATATATAAGGAAAGGAGGAAAATAAATGAAGAAAAAAGTTATAAAAATTAGTTTATTTGCAATATTTATAACAATACTTACTGTATTTGGAATATTTAATCTTATAAATAATATATCTACAGCTGCAAATAGCGATACAGAAAGTTCCGCAAGACCTGGAACATTGATGGCAGGAGAAAACGATCCAAGTACGTATAATTATAATACGAATTTTGATGACTGGATTTATGATGAGTACAAACATCAAGGAGCAATTTATCATTATATTCCATATTATGATAATACAAGAGAGCATCAAATTTATTGTATTCAACCAGATGCGCATATCATATATAATTATGAAATAACATATAATGATCCTGCATTAAAAGAGGCTCAACGTAGTCCTCAAAAGATAGAGTGTGCAGAAGATGTACTAAACCATGATAAATATTATTATTATCAAATAAATAATGTACCAGAAAGTAAAACTGAGAGAGAAAAACATTATGATGGCAGCTCTGTATATAATGAAAGCTCTATTAGAACACCTATATTATTTAAGTCGAGTGGAACGAATGGATTATCCCCAGCTGAAGCATATATAGTTTCTGCACCAGGTGGGTGGACATGGGAAAAACAAAAGGCAATGTGGAATTTATCAGGATCTGGACTTGAGGGAGACATTACTATATCAGGAAATACAAGTGGAAAAGGTGGTCCATCAATTTGGGATAATGGTGCCAAATATTATGCTGATTATCATTCAAAGGTTGAACCAAAGAATGGATTAGACCCAAAAAATTTAACAGATGCTTCAGCTGTTACAATAAAGGTAGATCAAGCATCAGGGGAATATACAGTGGGACCATTTAAAATAACATATACAAATGGAATATATGGAAATGTAGCTTTCTCAGGTATTGCAAATATGAAACTTGGAGGATACAACATTAATGGAGATAAGATAAAAGAGATAGCAATAAATCAATTTATAATAGATGGAAAAAAAGTAACGCCAAATTACTTTAAACCTGATAGTGAGACAAAAATTGATAGAGCATCAAATCAAAAATACCCAATGCCAGATGAGGAATTTGAGGTAATTTATAATAATCCTAATGCTGGAATTGATGTATCAGATTTACAAAATAGAGTAGCCTACGTGTGCCTTGAAGTTGATTTTGAATATATGTTAGCATATGGTGAGTATACATATTATCAAGGACTAAAAACATATTTGGATTATAATCATGATGATTCAGATGTGATAGAAAGTTATCATCTTATTTGTGAAAAAGTAGAACACACTCATTCAGGTGCTTGTTATAGCACTAGACAAAATTGCGGAGGTATAAGCGATACTCATAAACAACATTCACCAAGTTGTTATACAAGATATTTATCTTGCGGTAAAGAGGAACACACACATGATAAAAAGAAATGCTATAAAGATCACTTTGATTGTTTATATAACCGAAAAGTAGTGGAAAGAGATGTACATGATCAACAAGACCTTATCTCAGCCCATGCAGAAAGATATTTATATGAACAAAAAGTTGGGTACGAAGATGACGGAGATGGATGGAAAATCCTAATAGACATCACAATGGATTTTGAAGGAAAAGTATGGGAAGATGAGAAATCTGGAAAAGAAACACTTGCAGATGGTGAAAGACAAGACTCAGAAAAACCTGTAAACAATATTCCAGTAGTGCTTTATGATGACAAAGATAAGGTTGTTAAAGAAACAATAACAGATAATGATGGTAAATATAAATTCGAAAAAATAGATGCAATGAGAAAATACTACGTTGAATTTAAATATAATGGTCAACAATACGAAAATACTATATATGCAAATACTTTGGATGACAAACATTCTGTTGCAACAGAATCAACAAGCGATAGAGATTCATTCAATAAGAGATTTGAAGAAATAGATGGCGATGAGGGATATACTGTTGAACAATTAAGATATGATGAAGAAAGAACAAAATATTATAATGAACCAGGAATATTTACTTTATCAGCATTTACAGGAAGTGACGGAAAGAATAAATTAGTTCAATATCCAGAAGATGACCAGTTTGTTATAAAAGATGTTAATATTAAGCTTTTAGGAAAAAATTACATTGGTATTTACCTAAAAGAAGATAGTGTAAAGAATATCGATTTTGGTATTACACAAAGAATAGAATTTGATATGGCATTAAAGAAAGATTTATATGTAGCAACTGTAAAAATAAATGGAAAAACAGAAGTATATGGATATGACAAGAAATTAGCTAATACTGAAGAAGGACAACAAGCAAATAGTGATGCAGGATATGCAGGATGGACAATAAATGTTGTTGGTGGATATGATAGAAGCCTAGATGATGCAGATTGGAACTTTAAGGGACAAAATGGAAATAAAGATGGACTATTAGAAGTATATGCAACATACAAAGTAGCAGTACGTAACCAATCAATGAGTATGTTAGGACATGCAACCAAAGTATATGATTACTATGATAGTACGTTTGAATATGTTCCAGAATTATCATGGCAAAGCAAGACAAACTACAAAAATAACAAAGCAACAAGAGACAAGTTACAAGATAGTATTGAAAAAGGTAATGTGGCTGATTGGGGAACAACTCCAAAAGCAAGTGATGATAAAAATGGAACAATAACAATAGATGTTGATAAAAAGCAAGAAACAGGAGAGACACAATACATTTATTTGACATTCAAATTAAAAAATGATAGTAATGGACAGGTAAGTTTAGGAAATAAAACTAATAAGGCAGAAATTGGAGCATTTAAAACATATTATAAAGGTGGAAAGACAACATTACCACATTATAACGGAGAAAACAGTTATCAAGTAACTGGAGACGATATGATAGCAGGTAGAGTTGATAGAGACTCATTACCAAGCTCTATGGGAAAAGACGGACAACCAGGAAAGAACGAACTATATGATGAAGATGATGAAGATACAGCTCCAAATTTAAATGTAAAACTTACAGGTGATAAGAGAATATTAAATGGAACTGCTTGGGAAGATGAAAGGACTGTAAATGAAGGAAATGCAATGATTGGAAATGGAATTATGGACAATAAAGAGACAAAAATTGCAGGAATTGAAGTACAGTTAGTTGAAAAAACAGTATGGGATAAGAATAATCCAAAAGGAGAATATGTATGGGCAACAACAAAAACAGCTAGTGATGGAACATATAGTTTTGATAGCTATATTCCAGGAGATTATGTAATAAGATATAGATATGGTGAAGGACTATCAGGAGCAGACAAAAATAATGGAAAATCATATAATGGTCAAGATTACAAGACGACAACATATCAAGCAGGAATTGATCAAACCCCAACAACAGACCTAGATGGAAAATATAAAGGATACTTAAACGTAAATAATCAAAATGAAACTGGAGAATATGGATTTAATATAGCAACTAAGAAGGATAATGTATCTGATGCAAAAGACATTTGGTCAGTAAGAGAAAAGATAAACAATTATAGTAAAACAAATGTAACTAATGGAATTGCTGAAATACTTGCTATACCATACGAAACACCAAGTTATAATGGAAATAAATATTCAAAGAGCGAAATAGATGCACTAAGACAAGAACTAATTAAAAATACAACAGCAACAGCAGAATCTGGTGTAGTGGTTGTAGAGGTTGAGCGTAATTTACAAAGTGAAACTGAAAATGGAAATCCAAGTTATAAACTTGAAAATTTAAATATTGGATTAGTAGAAAGACCAAAAGCACAGCTTGAAATTGATAAATCTATAACAAATATTAAAGTTACATTAGCCAATAATACTGTTCTATTTGATGTGAACAAAAAGGGTGATAACGTTGTTTGGAAATATCATACTGAATATAACTTAGCAGACAAAAAGAAAAATAATAAATATGAAGAATATTATGGACAAAACGGTAAGAACAGATATTCATATAGAGATGAGGTTAATAAGCTAGTAAAAAATGCAGACAAAGGTTTAGTACAATTAACAATGGACGAAGAATTAATGCATGGTGCAACTATAGAAGTTACGTATCGAATTAAAGTTACAAATGATGGAGAGGTAGATTATGATGGAAAAGAATTCTATTATACAGGAAAGCAATCAGGTAACGTTGTAACAACAAATGCTAACCAAGTAGTAGATTATGTAGCAAATAATTTACAATTTAATAAGAGTGATAGCAGAAATAATGGATGGTCAGTAATTAGTAAAGATGACTTAACTGGAAAAAACTTAGTAAATGCAAAATTAACAGACAATGTAAGTAAGTTTAATACAATTATTCAAACATTAGGATTATCTAAAGACTTAAAACCAGGTGATGTTAGTGAAAAAACTCTTGTATTATCACAATTAATAACAGCAGAAAATAAGAGTGATGACCTAACATACAGAAATATAACTGAAATTGTAAAGACAACTAACACAGTTGGTAGAAGAATGGCTTACTCAGTAGTAGGAAACCAAAATCCAACAGTAGATGCACAAGAGGCTGATGCAAGTGTAGCAGAAAAAGTAATTATATTACCACCATTTGGATCATCACCTATCTACTACATATTAGGTATTACAATTGGATTAATCTTAATTGGAGGTATTACATTAATTATTAGAAAAGTATTAAGAAAATAAAAGTACTACTTAATAAAGTATAAATAAAAATATCCCAAACTTGAAATAAAGTTTTGGGATATTTTTGTGTTATAATGTTCTATTTATCAAAAATATATTGAAATTTTCGCTATTTTACGATAAAATGTTAGACATAATTTGTTTTATTTAATAAAAAAATAAAACAACATATCACATAATGTAAAAAACTTTTTTATATTACGTATTAAATATGACAAAAAAATAAAAATATATGAACTATAATGTACAAGCAATAAAAATAGTATGCGTAAATAAAAAAGTAGAGGTGGTAAGGATGTTTCAAAATATATCAAGAGATTTTTCAGAAGAATTAAATGAGGATGTTAAACCAAACAAAAAACAAAATGTTAAAGAAATTATAAAAAGACTATTTGCTAAACAAAATATTGCACTATATATAATTAGCTTTATGGTTTCTATGGTGGGCTTAAGTTCTAATAACTTAATATTTTCAATTGTACCATTTGGACTTGCTCTTCTTGCAGCAGCATTTAGTAATGGACAAGCTATAGGAATTATGTATGTATTATCGTTAATAGGTACATTTATAAAGTTTGGCACTAATAGTCTTATAACATATATAGCAACTTCACTTGTTTTCTTTATTTTAGTACTTATTATTAGACCAAGACTTCAAAATAATACAAACGAAATGAGAAGAGTTGGCGGACAGTTATTTTTTGCAGTAGTTATTGTACAAGTTGTGCCATTATTTTTTAGAACATTTTATGTATTTGATTTATTAACAGGTGTAATGCTTGGAATGACAACATATATATTTTACAAAATATTTGCTAATTCCATAAAAATGATAAAAGAGTTTGGAGACAAAAAAGCTTTTACAATTGAAGAAGTAATGGGAACAAGCCTGCTTTTAGCAATTGCAATTTCTTCATTTGGTGATTTTAATATATGGGGATTTTCAGTTAAGAATATACTTAGTATTTTAATAGTTTTAGTATTAGGATGGAAAAACGGAATATTAGTTGGAGCTACAGGGGGAATAACAATTGGCGTTGTTTTAGGTATTATAGGTGGTTCTGAACCTATAATGATAGCTGTTTATGCTGTATCTGGAATGATATCAGGACTATTAAATAAGTTCGGAAGAATTGGTGTAATTGTTGGATTTATAATTGGAAATATAGTTATTGCATATGCATCAAATGGAAATACAGTTCCATTAATTATGTTTCAGGAAATATTAATTGCATCACTTGGATTACTTGCTATTCCTAAAAATATAAAAATTAATATTGAAGATTTATTTGGTAAAACTAAATTGCTTCCAGAAACAACAGGAAGAAGTTTAGAAGAAAATAAAGATACAATATATAAATTAAATAGTATGTCAGAAACAATATTTGATATGGCGGAAAGCTACCAAGAGGCAGCAGCTACAATACTTTCAGAAGATGAATTAAAACAGCAAGAAAAATCAAATATAGAAATATTTACTGAAGAATTTAGACAGTATTTAAATGGCTTAGAAGATAATATGCTTTATGAAACAATGTATTATCCAGATGATGATATGGTAAAGGATATATTTAATTGTTTACTTGAAAATGATATTATTACTGAAAAAGATTTAATTAAAATTTTGGAAAAACATAATAATTATATTGTTGGATTTGAAGATACAAATGAAAAAGCAAAAGAAGATGTGTATAAAATTGTTAAAATTCTTAATTATTCTTATCGTATGAGTAAAATAAATTTCATATGGAAAAAGAAAATGGATGAAAGCAAGAAAAATGTATCATCTCAATTAAAAGGTGTATCTGAAGCAATATCAAAAATGGCTGAAGATATTAAACAAAAAGATGAGGATATTTTTGCAAAGCAAAAAGAGGAAATAAAAAGATTGCTTGAGCAAAAGGAAATTACTATACAAGATATAGCAATAAAGAGGTCAAGTTCAGGGAGGTATGCGGTTACTGTGTATACTAATACCTGTGAAAGTACAGATGGAACAGAATGCGATATAAAAAAGATTGGCAAAATTATAAGTAAGGTACTTGACGATAAAATGATTATACAAAGTGAGGAATGTGGATTACGAAGCCAAAAGGAACAATGTAAATTTACATATTTATCAGATGACAAATACAAAGTACAAGTTGGAATGTCTAAGTCAACAAAAGCAGGTTCACCAGTTTCGGGAGATACATGCTTAAATCTAAAATTAGATGATGGTAAATATTTAATGGCAATTAGTGATGGAATGGGTTCTGGACCAGAAGCAATGAAAAGTAGTAAAATAGCTATAAAAATGCTTGAAAGACTATTATCCGCAGGATTTGAAAAAGATGTTTCATTAAAATTAATTAACTCTACATTATCAGCAAATACAAGTGAAGATATGTATGCAACACTTGATATACAAATATTAGATTTGTTTAGTGGTAATATGGAATTTATAAAAAATAGTGCTTGTCCAACTTTTGTAAAAAGAAATGGAGAGGTACAATTGTTAAAATCAATTACATTGCCAGCTGGAATATTAGATCAGGCGGACCTAGTGGTATATGATTATGATTTACAAGATGGCGATATTTTAGTTATGTGTAGTGATGGTATTATAGATTCTAACAAAGAATATTTAAATAAACAGTTATGGGTTAAATATTTATTAGAAGATATTGAAACAGATGATGCACAAAAGATTGCAGATATTATTATGAATGAAGCAATTGATAATGACTTTGGAAAGCAAAAAGACGATATGACAGTTATGGTTGCTAAAGTTACTAAAAAGTAAATATGGATAAAGGCGTAAAATGTAAGTAATATTTTACGTCTTTTTGTTGTATAAATTGACAAAAAACTTGTAATTTTATAGGGATATATGATATAGTATATAGGAATATAATCTACGGAGGTAAGTATAAAAGATGAGTAGAGGAAAAAGGTATGATGGTGAACAAAAGCTAAACATGAAAAAAGTATTTGCTGTGATAATTGCAATTGCAGTAGTTATTATGTTTGTAATAGGTATTAAAAAACTTATATCATCAAATGATAAAAAGGTAGAAAAAGTTGTAGCACAGAAATATTTTGCAGTGTATTCAAATGATAAGTGGGGAGTAATAGATTCAAAAGGAAATATTATAATTAACCCTAGTTATGATGAAGCAATTGTTATTCCAGATACAACAAAAGGAATATTTATATGTACATATGATGTAGATTATACAAATAATACATATAAAACAAAGGTATTAAATGAAAAAAATGAAGAAATCCTACAAGGATATGATACTGTTGAAGCCATTGAAAACTATGATACTGATAATGTTCTTTGGTACGAAACAGGTATATTAAAAGTAAAAAAAGATGGTAAATATGGAATTATTGATTTTAAGGGAAATAACATAGTTCAATGTGATTATGACTCTATTACAGCATTAAAAGGAACAACAAACAGTCTAATTACAAGTAAAGATAGTAAACTTGGACTTATAGATAATACTGGTGCAGTGTTAATTGAAAATCAATATAAAAATATAAAAGCAATTTCAGATAAATACGAAAATGGTTATATTGTACAAAATGATAAAAATAAATATGGTGTTATAGCATGGAACAAAAAAGAAGTTGTAGAGGTTAAATATGATGACGTTAAATCAATTTACGGAAATGGAAACTATTATGTTGTAAAAGAAAGTGGAAAGTGGAAAATTATTGACTCTACTGGGGATAAATTCTTAGATGGAACATATGACGATATTATAGATATTAACGATGAATATGCAATAGTAAAAAAATCTGGAAAATATGGACTAACAACTATAGATGAAAATACTGTTTCAATCGATATAAAATATCAAGATATAAAATATGCAACAGGTTCAAATTATATTGTAAAGCTTGATAATAAGTATGGAATTATGAGCAAGGAAGGAACAGTGCTTTTAGAGCCTAAATATTCTGGTTTAATATATAGAGAAACAGCAAACTTCTATGAGGCAACAAAAGCAGATTATACATCTGATTTATTAGATACAGATTTAAATGTAAGACTTACAGGAATTGTTTCAAATATTAATACAGATGATGGTTATATGATTGTAAGAGTTGGAGATAATTATAAATATTACAATTTCAAATTCGAAGAGAAACAATCAAAAGAAGTATTAAAAGATAATACAATTTTCTTATCAAAAAAAGATGGAAAATATGGATTTGTAGATAAAAATGGAATTGTGGTTGTAGATTACATATATGATGATGCAAGTGAACAAAATGAGTTCGGATATGCAAGTATAAAGAAAGACGGACTATGGGGATGTGTTGATTCAGCAGGAAAAGTAAAGATGGCACCATCATATCAATTAGAAAAAAATGTATTAGTTGAGTTTATTGGAAAATGGCATCTAGGTGAAGATTTAAACTTATACTATTTTACTGATAAATAATAAGTAAAAGGCATGGATTATTAAATCTGTGCCTAATTTATTTGCCAAAAATATTGTAAAAAAATAAGATTTATTGTATGATAATGAAAACTGGGAGGTACAAAAGTGGAACTAATGACGAAGTATCAATATACATATTTTATTTATCCTTATGTAATTGATAGTAACAAATATAGCAAATATATGCAAAAATTATTGAAAAATAAAAACTGCAAATTAAGAATTTTTGAAAAAGAAAAAGATTTGCATTTATACCAATATTTTTTTGAAGATATAAGAGAATATCTATTCTGGACATTTAATCTTGATAAAAAAGGAATAAGAAGTTTAGATAGTATGGATACAGCCTTAAAAGCAACACAGCTTGCAGAGCACGAGTGTAATGTATTTAATTATGAACTTTCAAAAGAACTGCAAGGAAAAATTGGTGAGAAAAATGGAATATTTTTTGACATACACAAAATAAAAATAGTTTGCTTTAAAACAGGCATATGTTTCTTAATATTTAAAACTGAATTGTTAGATAATAAAAGCTTTTCAGATGTATTAAATTTTAATTATAAATTTAGAGAAATACATTCAAAAACATATGAACTTAAAGAATATGAAAAAATACGTCTGCAATCAGACATGTTTAAGGATGTAAAAGAAATTAATGGATTAATTAAAGAAATAACAGGTTATACATACCAAGCTAAAAGTCATAATTGGAATGATGAAAAAATGATAGCATATTCATATTGTTGTTTAGATCAAATAAATTGGAATGATGAAACAGATGAATCATCTATAAATAATTTATTTGATAAATATCGTATGTTTTATCCTGCAAACAAACAAGGTTCTGATATTACAACATCAAAACTTACAAAAAAAGAACTATATGAAAATAAATATGTTCACTATGGAATTTCAAATGCAGGAACAGTACTTCTTACATCAGATATTAATCCTGCAAACTATACTTTTGCTCAGCAAAAATTTCAAAGTGAATATTTATACACATATATTTTAGAATTGTATAAAAAGTTCTTACTAAAAAAAATAAGTAGTGATTTTAATAGACAAAATAATTTTAAAAAAGTTGAAAAATGCTTCTTAGATTTTACAAAGAATCTATGGATACAAGAAATTACAGATGATGAAACAGGAAGTATGCTATGCAAAATGTGGGAAGAAGACTTAAATATTCAAGATATATTTCTTAAATTGAAAAATAAATATGATATATTATATAAAAGGTACAATATTGAAGAAACATCTAATAAAAATGGAAGACTAGGTATAGCAATGGTTATTGTTATTGTTATATGTGTAATTAACTTAGTTTTGTTACTAGGAAGGGTAGTGTAAATTAATGGCTAAGGCTTTAACTGGAATTGATATAATTGAGGTAAGCAGAGTTGAAGATGCAATAAATAATTTAGGAGATAACTTTTTGAATAAAATTTTTACGGAAAATGAAATTGATTATTGCAATAAATCAAAAAAAATGAAATATCAACATTTTGCAGCTAGGTTTGCAGCAAAAGAGGCTGTATTTAAAGCACTATCGAATGAGATTAGATCTAGAGACGACCTAGTGTGGAAACAAATAGAAGTAATAAGTGAGGAATCTGGAAGACCAAAAGTTAATATGGATTTACTTAAAACTTTAAATATATCAAAAAATATTGAAAGCATAGATATAAGTTTGTCACATATAGCTGAATTTGCAGTTGCAAGTGTAGTTGTCATTCTAAATTAGATATATTATAATAAGACTAGTTTTAAGCTAGTTTTATTTATTTTAAAGGAGAGGTTTTAAATGAAATTATTTGATACACATGCACATTACAATGATGAGAAATTTGATGAAGATAGGGAAGAAATTATAAAAAGTGTTTATGAATATGGTGTGAAAAAACTTGTGAATGCAGGGTATAGCTTGGAGTCATCAAAGAAAGCATTAGAGATTGCAAAATCTTATGATTGGATGTATGTAATATGTGGAATATCTCCAAATGACATTCCAGATAATAAAGAAAATATAAATAATCAAATTGATGAATTAAGAAAAACTATTGTGGATTATTATAGACGAAGCAATGTGGAAAGTGTGGATAACGTAAACGAAAAAACAGCAAATACTGTAAATATGAGCAAAAAAATTGTTGCTATTGGGGAAATAGGACTTGATTATTACTGGAATAAAGAAAATAAAGAGTTACAAAAATATGCATTTAAGTCACAAATAGAACTTGCAAATAGTTTAAATTTGCCTATTGTTATACACACAAGAGAAGCTGTAGATGATACCATAAAAATACTAAAAAATGAAACAAAAGCGGAAAAATGCGGAATTTTACATTGTTGTCCTTTAAACAGAGAGCTTGTAAAAGAGGCTCTAAAGCTAGGATTTTGTATTTCATTTGCAGGACCTGTAACATTTAAAAATTCAAAGAATGCAGATGAAATAATAAATATGGTGCCTATGGATAAAATGGTAATCGAAACTGATAGCCCATATTTATCCCCAGAACCTAATAGGGGAAAAAGAAATGATTCTAGAAATGTATATTATATAGCAGAAAAAATTGCAAAGGTTAGAAACATTAGTGTGGAAGAGGTAGCTGAACAAACATACAAAAATGCAAAAAATATTTTTGATATATAAATGGATAAAAAAGGGTATTAGTTAAAGTACCAAATATTTATTAAGTTTTAACCTAATAATTTTGGTTTAATTTAAACTATAATACCCTTTTAATTATCTATTTTATTGCTTTTTCAGCATATGTGTTATTAATGATTTTATCATATGGCACTGTATTTTTTAATTCACCTGCCATTGTCATAACTTCTTGTAGTCTATTAAATGCTTCTTCTTTTAAAACAGGAGTATCGCTCCATGCATCAATGTCTTGATAGCTTTTTATAGCTGCAGTAAGTTGGTCTATATCTGTGCTAGGAAAAAAGCTTTGGATTGATTTTGCAATTTCATTTGCAGAATGGCTTTTTACCCATTTTTGACCTTCATATATAGCATCTGTGAAATTTTGAATTATATTTTCGTTATTTTTTATATAACTTTTTTTCGAAAAATATGCAGTATAAGGAATTTCGCCAGCTTCTTTTCCGACAGAGGCTACAATATAACCTTTGTTTTGGCTTTGCGTAAGTGATGCAGTTGGCTCAAAAAGAGTTACATAGTCAGCATTACCAGAAGCAAATGCACCAGCCATTAAATCAAATTTTATACTATCATCTAATGTTAAATCCTTTTGTGGATCAATTCCATTTTTCTTTAAAACATATTCTAGTGTCATGTATGGAACTCCGCCTTTTCTTCCAGGAATTACAGTTTTTCCTTTTAAGTCTTGCCAGCTAAAATTGTCAGTTTTGGTTTTTGAAATTAAAAAAGATCCATCTTTTTTAGTTAATTGGGCAAACACCTCAGTATAATCTTCTTTTCCCTCATTATAGACATATATTGATGCTTCAGGACCTGCAAATCCAATATCACATTGGTTAGCTAAAACTGCTGTCATAACAGCATCTGCACCTTGACCTGTGGTAAGATCTATATCAATTCCATGTTTTGCAAAAAAGCCTTCACTTATTGCAACATATTGTGGAGCATAAAATACAGAACGAGTTACCTCATTTACTTTTATCTTATTTAGACCTGTGTCTGGTTTTGAATTATTTTTATATATTACAATTCCAACAACAATGCTTATTAAGATAAGGACACTAATTATAATTAAAATAGTTTTTTTCAATTTTAAGTCCTCCTTATTTGAACTTTTTACTATTTAGGATAAATTTTTCAAGAAGAAGAACAGCTGTATACATGATACCTGCAACAATTCCTAATATAATTACACTAGTCATTACTAAATCTAATTTAAATACTTGACCTCCGTAAACTATTAAGTATCCAAGACCTGCTTTGGAAACCAAAAATTCTCCGGAAATAACACCAACAAGAGAAAGACCAATATTTACTTTCAAAGAATTAATAAAGGTAGACAAATTTGCGGGGATAACAATTTTTGTTAAAGTTTGAAATTTGCTTGCTTTGAAACTTTGAGCCATTTTTATAAGTTCTTTATCTGTTTTTAAAAATCCATTTAAATTTTCTAAAATTGTAACAATTAATGAAATTGCTATGGCCATTACAATTATAGCGGGGGTTCCAGCTCCAACCCATATAATAATTATTGGGCCAAGAGCGACTTTAGGCAAACTGTTAAGAACTACTAGATATGGTTCTGATACTTTAGACAAAAAGTCTGACCACCATAAAATAATTGCTATAAAAATGCCTAAAACAGTGCCAAGCATAAAGCCTAAAACTGTTTCATAAACAGTAACCCCAATATGTTCTAAAAGATTGTTAGAGTTTAGGTTTATAAAGGTATTTAATATACGACTAGGTTGGCTGGTGATAAAGCTATCTATAATTTTTTTATTAGCTAAAAACTCCCATAGAGCTATAAATATAACTAATATGAATATTTGCGTTAATAAAATGTAGATTTTTTTTTGATTTTTCTTCTTTAAATAATTTTTTCGTTCCTTCGAAATTTCTTTCTTATCCATTTACACCAAGCTCCCTCCATAAGAGATTAAAGTAAGTACTAAATTTTGGACTCTCTCTACAATTTAGGGGGTTTCTATTTGGTATTTCAAAGTCAATATCATGTATATCCTTAATTGTTCCGGGGCGCTTACTTAGAACTAATACTCTATCGGACATACTGATTGCCTCTGATATATCGTGAGTAACAATGATTGCTGTTATGTTTTCCTTTTTTAAAATAGAATAAATATCATTTGTAACCATAATTCTAGTTTGATAATCAAGTGCTGAAAAAGCTTCATCTAAAAGAAGAATTTTTGGCTTTATCGCGAGTGTCCTTATTAAAGCAGCTCTTTGTCTCATACCACCTGAAAGCTCTGATGGATACTTATCTTTAAAATCATACAAACTATATTTTTTTAATAAGTCTTCAACATATTCTTTGTTTTCTTTGGTATTTAATCCTTTTACTTCTAATCCAAACATTGCATTACTTAGAATTGTACGCCATTCTAAAAGGCAATCTCTTTGTAACATATAGCCAATTTTTGAAGAGATGTTTTCTACTTTTTCGTTTTCTATGTAGATTTCGCCATTAGATTTACTTTCTAAACCTGCAATAATGGATAAAAGAGTTGATTTTCCACAACCACTAGGACCAATAATTGAAACAAATTCACCTTCTCCAACAGTAAAGTTTACATTTTCAAGTGCTAAAATTTCTTCTTTTTTACCTTGATATTTTTTACTAACGTTTTTTACTTCTAGTATTGTTTTCAAGTTTAGTTCCTCCTTTTGTAATTTATCCTAATATATTTTATGTTAAACTACAAAAAGAGTGAAAAAAAAGATAGCTATTAAATTAATAGCTATCAATATAATTATACGATTATTTATTAAAATCTACTTTAACATTTTTTCTTGCTTCACTGTTATCAACTTCAAATAAAGTTTCAGCAGTAAAGTGGAACATAGATGCAATGATGTTAGATGGAAATTGCTCTATTTTTGTATTGTAACTTGTAACTGTGTCATTATAAAATTGTCTTGAATAAGAAATTTTGTCTTCTGTATTATTTAATGATGCTTGTAGGTCTAAAAAATTTTGATTTGCTTTTAAATCTGGATAACTTTCAGAAACTGCCATAATTGTTTTTAAAGTATTAGAAAGTTGGTTATCAAGTTCAGCTTTTTCAGAAACAGTTTTTGCATTAGCCCAAGAACTACGAATTTCTGTAACTTTAGTTAGAACATCACTCTCGTGCTTCATATAACCTTTAACACTTTCAACTAAGTTTGGAACTAAGTCAAATCTTCTTTGTAATTGGACATCAATTTGGCTCCAAGCATTTTTTACTTTTTGTCTTAATCCTACAAGAGTGTTATAAGATGACGCAATTAAAAGTAATAATACAACTATAATTCCTAATAAAATCCATACCCACATAATAATTTCCTCCTTAAAAAATATACTATTATATTATCATAAAAAAATATTTTGTACAATATTTAATCATATTTTTAGTACAAGCTGAATATAATGTGATATAGAAATAATATGGAAATAAATTTCTAAATTTGACAGAAAAACATAAAAATGTTATAATATATTTGTTGCTTTTAAAAGGAGGGAACAATAGTCTTATGAATAATAATGACAAAGCGTCAATTTCTATAAGAAAAATAGTGTGTATTAGTATTGTATTAATATTTTTATTAGGAATTGGTGTAATGGCAGGTAATGTCAAAGTAAATAATGTTAAAATAGTCTTATCAAGTGGATATGAAATGAATATTTTAACAACTAAAACAAATATAAAAGAAATATTAGAAGAAAATCACATAATTTTATTAGAAGATGAAAAAGTAACACCAGCTCAAGATGAAGAACTATCTGATAATAAAACAATTATAATATCAAAAAAAGATGAAAACTTAATAGAAGTTACAGAAGCAGAAAATTCATCAAATGTAACAACTGAACAATTACTTGAAAATTATTCAACAATAGTAGAAAAAATTGTTGTTGAAAAAGTAAAAATTCCTTATGAAACAATAAAAAAAGATGTTTCAACAGGATCTGGTACAAAACAAAACAAAGTTGTACAAAATGGTGTTGATGGATTAAAAGAAGTAACATACAAAGTAAAATATCAAAATGATAAAGAAATAGAGAGAATTGAAATATCATCAAAGGTTATAAAAAAGGCTGTTAACAAAGTTATTGAAATTAGAACAAAACAAATTACATCAAGAAGTGGTTCTACTTTAGTAACTGCTAGCACAAACCCTGCTACAACTTCAACAGCATCACTTGCTAAAAAAGTAGAAGGAATTACACCAAAGGTTAGTACATTTAATACATCTGCATATTGTGCTTGTAGAAGTTGTTGTGGAAAAACAAATGGTATTACAGCATCAGGTGCAAAAGCATCACAATGGTGCACAATTGCTGCTGGAAGTTGTTATCCAATGGGAACAGTAATATATATTCCATACTTTAAAAATAAACCAAACGGTGGTTGGTTCGTTGTTCAAGATAGAGGTGGAGCAATATCAAGTAACCGTATAGATGTATTTATGGGTTCTCATAGCCAAGCATTACAATTTGGAAGAAGAAACTTAACATGTTACGTATATCAATTCTAGTATAATAAATTTAAATGACTCAAGGGTGTGTAACTTTTGGGTCATTATTTTAATTTTATATGAAGTGGGGAAAATAGATGAAACTAATATCATGGAATGTTAATGGATTAAGAGCTGTAATAAATAAAGGCTTTGAAGACTTTTTCAAAGAAGCCAATGCTGATATCTTTTGCTTGCAAGAAACAAAAATGCAAGTAGAACAATTAGGTGAAGATGCAAAAAAAATATTTGATGGATATTATCAGTATTGGAACTGTGCAGAGAAAAAGGGTTATTCTGGCACAGCAATTTTTACAAAGAAGGAACCAATAAGTGTAAGCTATGGGATTGGAATAGAGGAGCATGATAAAGAAGGAAGAGTAATAACCTTAGAGTATGAGGATTTTTACATTGTAGACTGTTATACGCCAAATTCTAAAAGAGAGCTAGAAAGATTAGAATATAGAATGATATGGGAAGATGAGTTTAGAAATTATTTGCTTAATCTAAATAAAAGAAAACCTGTTATTTTATGTGGAGATTTAAATGTTGCACATAAAGAAATTGATTTAAAGAATCCAAAAACCAATAGAAGAAATGCGGGTTTTACAGATGAAGAACGTGAAAAAATGACAAGACTTTTAGATTCTGGTTTTACAGATAGTTTTAGATTTTTATATCCTAATAAGGAAAACTGTTATTCGTGGTGGTCTTATATGGGCCATAGCAGAGAAAAAAATATTGGGTGGAGAATAGACTATTTTATAGTATCGAATTCTATTGAATCTAAGATAAAAGAAAGTTATATTTATCAAAATATATTGGGAAGTGATCACTGCCCAGTAGGACTAGAATTAGATAATTTTAAAGAGGTGAAATAAGATGGAAGAAAAAAAGAAACCAATAAAAAAATGGTTATACTGGTTTTTGTTTGCTGTAGCAACGATTGTAGTATATAAAACATTAGATAACTTTACTGCAATAGGTAACTGGATAAAAAATCTGTTAGGTATATTAACACCATTTCTTATAGGAATATTAATAGCATATTTATTATATAATCCAGCAAAGAAAGTAGAAAAACTATATAAGAAAATAAAGAGACCTAAAATAATAGCAAAAAAAGCAAGATTATTTGCAGTTATTACTGTATACATTATTGCAATATTATTATTTGTTTTAGCTTTTAGATTTTTACTTCCTGTTATAGCTGAAAGTATTGTTGATTTAGTAAATAATTTTCAAGGGTACTATAATATTGCTATGGCAGAAATAGAAAAATTGCCAGAAGACTCTATACTAAAAAGTGAAATGGTTATAAATGCAATTGGAGATATTCAAAAAATTGATTTAAAACAATTTATTAATTTAAATAAAATTGCAGAGTATGCAAAAGGTGCAATTGATTTTGCAAGTAAGATATTTGATTTCTTTGTGGCTATTATTGTTTCTGTTTATGTACTTCTAGAAAGAACAGAGATTTTACGATTTATAAAGAAGTTCTGCAAAGCCATGTTTAAAGAGCAAACATACGCAAATATAGGAAAATATTTTAATAAAACAAATGAGGTATTTTTCGATTTCTTAGCAGGGCAAATAATTGATGGTATTGTTGTAGGAATTATTACATCTATTGCAATGTCTATTATGGGAGTTAAATACTCTGTATTACTTGGATTTATGATAGGATTATTTAATTTGATACCATATTTTGGAGCGATTGTAGCGGTTATTATTGCTACACTTTTAACAATGTTAACAGGAGGAATAGGTCAGGCGATTGCAATGGTAATTGTTGTTACAATACTTCAGCAAATAGATGCTAATATTATTAATCCAAAGATTATAGGAAATTCTTTAAAAGTAAGTCCACTTTTAGTTATTTTTGGAGTAACAATAGGGGGAGCTTATTTTGGAGTTTGGGGTATGTTTTTAGCAGTGCCAATTTTAGCAGTGTTAAAAATTATCTTAGAAGATTACATAGATTACAAAAATAAATTAAAAGAACAAAATGGTTAAATGAAAAAACTATGGAGTTTATACTCCATAGTTTTTTACATATCATCATCTTCATTTTTCTTGTTTTTACTGTCTTGCATTTCAAGTTTTTCAAGTTCTTGTAGTTCTTTTAAATGCTCTTTTTCTTCCTCATCAACATTATCATATGAAGCATTTTTTACTAGTTTTACTTCAGATGCAGGATATTTTTTGTAGAAATAGCCATCTTCTTCATCTTTAAATTTTACTCTAAGTATTTCTTTTAATGTTTCAACAGAATCTACAGTTCCTTCTCCATCAGCAGTTTTTACAATTGCTCCTATTTTAGGAAGTCTTGCAAGTTTGTCTTCATAAACATTTTGCTCATATTTTAAGCAACACATAAGTCTTCCACAATTACCAGAAATTTTTGAAGGGTTTAGAGATATATTTTGTTCTTTTGCCATTTTAATAGATACTGTTTCGAAATCTCCTAAAAATGAACAACAACATAATTCTCTACCGCAAACACCATTACCGCCAATGCGTTTTACTTCATCTCTTACACCAATTTGTCTTAGTTCTATTCTTGTTTTAAAGATTGCTGCAAGTTCTTTTACTAAATCTCTAAAGTCTATTCTGCCATCAGCTGTAAAGTAAAATAAAACTTTACTGTTATCGAATTTATATTCAACATCTGTTAAATGCATGTCCAATTTATATTTCTTTATTTTTTCTTCACAAATTTTAAAAGCTTCTTTTTCTTTCTTTTTATTATCTTCATAATGCTTTAAATCTGCATTTGTTGCTATACGTAAAACCTTTTTTAAAGGAGCAACAATTTTTTCTTCAGGCATTTGTCTTTTGCTAATAACAACTGTGCCTAATTCTTCGCCCATTGATGTTTCAACAACAACTTTATCGTTATTGCTTAATTTTATATATCCAGGGTCAAAGAAATAAACTTTTCCAGGTTTTTTAAATCTAACACCTACTATATTTTTCATTAAATTCCTCCCATATTTTAAGTAATAAATTATCTATTGTCATATCAAAATTTGCATTAGAGACTAATCTCTTTTTTGCTTCTTCTATGTATTTTATAATATTTATATATTTAAGTTCGTTTGTTTCAAGCAGATTGTTCATAAATACAATATTCATATATTCTAACAAATTTTGAATAATATCTTTAGACTTATATAAAATTTCACTATTATTCCAAATATCTATAATACTTGAATTGCTAAAACTATTAATTAGATTATCAAGTAAGTTATAACTTTGAGATTCATTTTGTAATTCTATAGCCTTACTAATACTTCCACCACATAACTTTAAAACGTTTGTATTTAAGTTTAAGCTAGAATGATTTTCGTTAAAGTATTGATTAATCTCGTTACCTGTTAAGGGTGAAAAATTAATTTTGGTACACCTAGATTTTATAGTATTTAGCATTTTATTTTCATTTGAAAGTATTAAAATAATGATGGCATATTCTGGTGGCTCTTCAAGAGTTTTAAGCAAACAATTTTGAGATTCTTTTGTCATTGTATCGCTATCATTAATAATATAAACTTTTTTATTAGATACAATAGGTTTTTCAGCAATTTTTTCTTGCAAAAAACGGATTTGATCGATTTTTATACTTTTGCCATCTTCAGCATTTATCTCCATAAAATCGGGATGATTATTACTTAAAAACTCTGTGCAAGATGGACAAGTTCCGCAAGGAATGTTATTAGTATTTTTTTCACAAAGTATCATTTGAGCAAATTCTCTAGCAAATAGTAGTTTACCAATTCCTTCTGTTCCAATAAACATGTAACTATGTAAAACAGAGCCTGTGCTAATAGCATTTTGCAATATTTGTTTTATTTTATTATTACCAATAATTGTTTCAAAGCTCATATTAAAGCCTCCAAGTATTAATTAACTTTTCCAAATAAATTTAATGGCCAAAAACGAATCCATACTTTACTTTCAATTTTTTCAAGAGGGATACATCCAAATCTTCTACTATCTGTAGATTCTGGTCTATTATCACCCATAACAAATACACAATTTTCAGGTACTACTAAGTCATAAAAAGGACAGTTTTCTGTGCTAGTTGTAATTTGTGGTTGCAAATAGTCTTCTTGTAGTTCAACATCATTTATATAAACTTTACCGTCTTTAATTTGAAGGTGTTCACCAGGAAGGGCAATGACTCTTTTTATGTAGCTTGCTTTATTTACCTCTAATACATTGTATATAAATTTATCTAAAGCTTTTGTTTTTTTATTTGAATATTTGGCAGCTACATCATTAGGGTTAAAGTCTTTAGGAAATATGTAAGAATCTGATGTTGGGGCCTCAAATGTTATAATATCTCCTCTGCTTGGCATTCCTTTTATGGTACGGCACCATCTATTTAGGATAAGACGTTGATCTTGTTTTAAAGTTGGATACATAGATGGCATTTTTACAATTGTAGGTGTTCCTATATAATAGCGAACAAGTAGAGCTAAAACAAATGCAATTACTATGCATATAATCCATTCTAAAATATCTTTTGTCTTATCTGTTAATTTCATAATAGTAAAATCTCCTTTTAAATAAAAATATCTATACTATTATATAGTTTTTTTACTAATTTATCAATACTTATACAAAATAAAGTGTATATAAAAATTTAGATATGATATAATGTAAATAAAAAAGGAAAAACGTAAATGGAAGTTATAGATATAGCAAAAAAAATTGAGCAATATGGCGGAAGACTATATTTAGTTGGTGGAGCTGTAAGAGATGAAATTTTAAAGGAAAAAAGCACGGATGAAGATTATTGTGTAGTTGGATTAAGCTGTGAAGAGTTTGAAAGTATGTTTACAAATGCCTATAAAAGAGGAAAAAATTTTCCAGTGTATGATATTGATGGAAAAGAATTTGCAATGGCGAGAAAAGAGAAAAAAGTTGGAGAGGGACATACTAAATTTGAAATAGAAATAAGTAAAAATATTACAATTGAAGACGATTTAAAAAGAAGAGATATTACAATAAATTCAATTGCAAAAGACGTTTTAACTGGTAAAATCATTGATCCATTTAATGGCATAAAGGATATAAATGATAAAGTTATAAAAATGACATCAAGTGCATTTTCAGAGGATCCTTTAAGAGTATACCGTGTAGCAAGATTTGCAGCAGTATTAGAATTTAATGTTGATGAAAAAACTATATGTGAAATGAAAAGAATAAAAGAAGAACTTAAAACATTATCTTCAGAGAGAGTATTCATGGAATTTAAAAAGGCATTAAATTCAAAAAGACCATCTATCTTTTTTGAAGTATTAAGAAAATCAGAAGTGTTAGATGTTCATTTCAAGGAAATATATGATTTAATAGGAAAAACACAGCCAGTAGAGTATCATCCAGAGGGAGATGGCTATAACCATACTATGATAGTGTTAGATAGTTCATGTAAATTAACAAATAGATTAGAGATAAGATATAGCTGTTTGGTGCACGATTTAGGAAAAGGAGCAACACCTATAGATATGCTTCCACATCATTATGGACATGAGGAAAGAGGAGTAAAATTAGTACAAAATTTGAGTAATAGATTAAAGGTGCCAAATATGTGGAAAAAATGTGGAATGATATCTGCAAAAGAGCATATGAGAGGCGGAAAATTTAATATGATGAGCGTAAAAAAGCAAGTAGATTTTATAGAGAGAGTTTCAAAATCGGACCTTGGCTTAGATGGAATGAAAATTGTTGTGGCGTGTGATAGAAATAGATATGGAGAATTTCCAGATGATATCATTTTTGACGTTTTAGGTAAAAAATGTATGAAAGAAATAAATGGAAGTTATATTATAAATAAATATAATTTAAAGGACGGAATGCAAATTAAACAAAAGCTACACGAAGAAAGAATAAATTGGCTGAAAAAAGAGGAAAATAAATTGACAGAAGATTAAATTTATTTTATTATATAGTAAGAAAAATGGGAGGAAACTATGCTAATGAAAAAAGTAAAAGAAGAAAAAGGTTCAATTTCTGTTTATGTTTTTATTGTTTTGTTTAGTTTTTTAATTGTTTTAACATCATTTTATATTTCAGCATCAACAGTTAGAAAATCAGAACTTGCAACAGTGCTTAGAATAAAACAATCATATGAGCAAGATAATGAAAACATTGAAGAAGTTTACCAAAGAAGATTAAATTTAATAAAAGCAGGAACAGTTATGAAAGAGAAGCCATTAAATTGGACAAGTGAAAATGTTACAGCTATTTCAGATGGAAATGGTGGTAAAATCCCTCTTCCAAGTGGATTTTACTATGTAGGTGGAGATATAAAATCAGGAATTATTATTTCAGATAGTAGTGAAGATGAAAATAAAGGAGAATCCTATGAAGTAGCAAAAACGTTAAAAGGAAACCAATTTGTGTGGATACCAGTATCAGGTGAATCTGATTTAGAAAGAACAAATTTTGATAGTAATGGAAATCCAACAACAGATGAACCACAAGGTACAGAATTTGGTGTATATGGTGTAAGTCAATGTTCAGAACCATATGAAAATGGATATTCGGATGGAACAGGTACACAAGAAATAGCAGAATATAATTTAATGAGAACACAGGTATTAAAATATGGAGGGTTTTATATTGGAAGATATGAAGCTGGAGATGCAGACAGCAAAGATGAGAGTGGAAATCCCGTAATAAGAGCGAATGCAAGTACAGCACATACAGTGATATGTAGAAAAGGAGTTGCTCCATACACTTGTATACCATGGGGAACAAGTATGAGTGACATAGGTGAAATCTCAGGTCAAAGTGGCATGGTATATTTGGCTACACATATGTATGAAGATTCATCTAGTGTAGCTAGTACGGTATGTTATGGTTCTCAGTGGGATGCAATGTGCAGATATATAGGAGATAGCCAAAGGACAGAGAAAACAAAGGAAAAAGTAGAATTGACAGGAAGTGTAGAAGGTGATGAATCAAAAAATATTTATGATTTAGCGGGAAATTGTGCAGAATGGACAATGGAAATGGGAAAAACTAATAGTACCCGTGATGGACGAATTTCAAGAGGAGGATATTATATAAATACTAAATCAATATCATGGAGGTTAGTTCTATTTACAGATACATCTGCTCCTGATCGTACTTTTAGACCAGCACTGTACATTAAGTAAATTTAAATTAGAAAATAAAAGTAATCATAAGAAGATGTGTTTACTTTTATTTTTTTATCTATAAACATTGACCTTTTGGGGATTTGCGTATATAATATATGTGTTTAAATAATGCACTTTTTTAGAAATAAAACAAAATTGTTAAATATTAGCAAGGAGGAAATTATGGGAGAGGTTATAGTCATAACATCTGGAAAAGGTGGAGTAGGAAAGACAACAACAACAGCTAATTTAGGTGCAGCTTTGGCTTTAAGAGGAAAAAAGGTTGCTTTAGTTGATACTGATATAGGATTAAGAAACCTAGATGTAGTCATGGGATTAGAAAACAGAATCGTATATGACATTGTTGATGTTGTAGAAGAAAAATGCAAATTAAGACAAGCCTTAATAAAGGACAAGCGTTTTAATGAACTATTTTTACTACCAGCAGCGCAAACAAGAGATAAAAGTGCAGTAAATGAAGAACAAATGAAAGATTTAATAGGAAAACTTAAAGAAGAATTTGATTACATATTAATTGACTGTCCAGCAGGAATTGAACAAGGATTTAAAAATGCAATTGCTGGGGCAAATAGAGCAATTGTTGTAACAACAGCTGAAATTTCAGCAATAAGAGATGCTGATAGAATTGTAGGATTATTAGAGGCATCTGAAATAAAAAATCCTGAATTAGTTGTAAACAGAATTAGACCAAACATGATAAAAAAGGGTGAAATGATGGATGTTGATGATATAGTTGATTTATTATCAATAGATTTAATTGGTGTTGTACCTGATGATGAATTTATCATAACTCAAACTAATAAAGGTGAACCTGTTGTAACAAATAATAGAGCACCATCTGGAAAGGCTTATTCTGAGATTGCTAGAAGAATTCTAGGAGAAAATGTGGAAATGAACATTCCTGGAAAAGGAGAAGGATTCTTTACGAAAGTAAAAGGTTTTTTCGCAAAAAGTAAACACTAATACTATTGGAGGTAGAGTATGTTTGATAACATTAAAAATTTCTTTAAAAAATTTGGAAAAAACGATAAAGAGAATTCTAAAAGTACAGCAAAGGAAAGATTACATTTGGTTTTAGCTCAAGATAGAGCAAATATTTCAGCAGATTTCTTAGAAATGATGAAACAAGAAATAATAGAGGTAATAAAGAAATACGTAGATATAGATGAAGAAGCAATTGATGTAAAAATGACCAATAAACCTGGTGAAGATGGAACAGTTGGTGCACCTGCTTTGTATGCTAATATTCCAATTGTAACAATAAAAAATGAAGCTAGAAAATTAGAAGGAACAATTAATAAAACAGCTCAAAAAGACGAAACAGTTAATAATGAAAAGAATGATAAGGCTGAAAATATAGAAGCATCTAATGAAAATAAAATAGATGATGATAATAAAGAGAGCGAAGAAGAAGAAAAAGAAGAAGATACAGCAGAATTAAATACAGATGAAAATGAAATACAAGAAGAAAAAATCTCTGAAAGTGAAGATAAAAAAGAAAATTTAGAAGAGGAAGCTAATGAAGAGAAAAATACTTAAAAATATAGAGTGGAGTATATTAATCTCTACAATTATTTTAGTTATCATTGGACTTGTGGCATTAACATCTGCAACCAAAAACTCGAATTATGAAGAGTTAAAAAAGCAAATTTTATGGCTAACAATAAGTATACCAATACTTATTGTAGTCATTTTTGTTGATTATGATATTTTTGCGAAGATATCACCAATACTATATGGAATAATATTAATTTTACTTGTAGCTGTACTATTTACAAGTGCAGTAAATGGAGCGACAAGTTGGTTTGATATTGGACCATTTTCATTTCAACCTGCAGAATTTGCTAAAGTAGTTATTGTACTTTTTATTGCATGGCTTATAACAAAAATTCAGAAAAATGGAAGAGATCAAATAAACCGTGTGCTAAAACTTGGTTTACTTCTTATTGCTTTTGCAGTTCCAGTATTATTAATTATTAAACAACCAGATTATGGAACAGCTATGGCGTTTGTATCTGCTTTTATTTTTATGCTATTTGTAGCAGGTTTAAAAAAGAGATATATTATACCATCTATTTTATTGGTTGTGATACTTGTTCCAGTATTATACTTCTTTGTTCTACCAGAACATGCTAAATCTAGAATTGATGTATATTTAAATCCAGATTTAGATCCAAGAGGAGCAGGTTATAATATTATACAATCAAAGCTTGCAATAGGAGCAGGGCAATTATTAGGAATGGGATTGTTTAAAGGAAACCAAACTCAATTAGGATTTTTATATCCTAAAACTACGGACTTTATTTTTTCTCTTATTGGAGAAGAAATGGGGTTTGTGGTTGCAGCAAGTATAATATTTTTGTATGTTGTATTAATAACAAAATCCATATATGTAGCAAAAACAGCAAAAGATGATTTAGGGTCATATATTGCAATAGGAATAGCGGGTATATTTTTCTTTCATATGCTCGAAAATATAGGAATGACAATGGGACTATTACCTATTACTGGTGTACCATTACCATTTGTTAGTTATGGTGGTAGTTCACTTTTAAGTAACTTTATTATGATAGGATTATTACTTAATATTTCAGGAAGAAGACAAAAAGCAATTTTTGCCGAATAAATTATAGTAAAATTAGGGATAAGATATGTATTTAAAAAGATTAAAAATAGGAAATGTTGAACTTGAAAATAATATTGTATTAGCACCAATGGCAGGGATAACAGACCTGCCATTTCGTTTAATATGCAAAGAATTTGGACCAGGACTTGTTTGTACCGAAATGATAAGTAGCAAAGGGCTTTTTTATAATGATGAAAAAACAAAACTATTATTAAATATGAGAAATGAGAAAAGACCAGTTGCAGTGCAAATTTTTGGAAACGATATAGAGGCAATGAAATATGCAACAATTTATTTAAGTGATATTGCTAATATTATAGATATTAATATGGGCTGTCCTGCACCAAAAGTAGTAAAAAACGGAGATGGAAGTAGGCTTCTACTTAACTTAGATTTAGCAGGAAAAATTGCAGAAGAGGTTGTAAAATCATCAAATGTACCTGTAACTGTAAAGTTTAGAAAAGGTTGGGATAATGAACACATCGTTGCAGTTCAAGCAGCTAAAATATTTGAAGAAGCAGGGGTGTCTGCAATTACTATTCATGGAAGAACAAGAGATGAATATTATACAGGTAAAGCAGACTGGAATATAATTAGAGATGTAAAGAAAAGTGTAAGAATTCCTGTTATAGGAAATGGGGATATAAAATCTCCTGAGGATGCAGTAAAAATGTTTGAACAAACAGGTGTAGATGGAATAATGATAGGAAGAGCAAGTTTAGGAAATCCATGGATTTTTGATGATATTATTAAAACATTATCTGGAAAAGAAAAAAAGACTGTTACCAATGAAGAAAAATTGCAAACTATAATAAAGCATATTGAACTAGAAGTAAGTGAAAAGGGAGAAAATATAGCAATTAAGGAAATGAGAAAACATGTCTCCGCATATATAAAAAATATGAAAGATGCAAGTAAATATAGAGATTATATAAATCAAATTGATAATAAAAAAGAGTTAATAGGTTGTCTTACAGAATACTTCAAAAATATATAGAATAAAATAAGAGTAAAATAAATTTACTCTTATTTTTTTATGGAAGGGGATTTTACGTATGAAATTTAAAAATAAAAAAAATTACTATGTAGATAAAACAAATGGAAAGAAAAAAATAATTGTTATTGTTCTAGCTATATTGGTGCTTTTAGTTTCTTTAATTATTTTTATAAATATGTATTATAAAAATAAAAATGTTGGCAATAATATGAGTAATAAAAATATTGAGGAAATTGAAAAATATATTTTAGATATTAGTTCATATAAAGCAAAAATTGAAGTGGAAACTCAAAGCAACAAAAATACTAATAAATATGTTTTAGAACAGGAGTATAAAAAAGATAGTTACTCACAGCAAACAGTTTTAGAACCAAGTAATATTGAAGGAATGACAATGAGATATGAAAATAATACATTAAAGTTAAATTATAGCAAACTAAACTTAACAACTATCTATGAAAACTATAATGATTTAATGAATAATTTTTTATGGATTAATTCATTTGTAGAAGATTATAAAAGTGCAAAAGATAGTAATAATGCATCAATAAAGGAAGATGGAGACTTGGTTATAATGCAAACGAAAACCAAAAATAGCAATAATAAATATGTATATAGCAAAGAATTAACAATAGACAAAAAAACTGGAAAACCGACTAAACTAATAATACAAGATATTAACAAAAAAAATCTTGTTTACATATTATATAATGAGATAGCGGTTAATGGTTTAAAATAAATTATCCATGTCGTATTTCAACTGATAAATAAAATATATCAAAACATAGACCTTAAATATAGAAATAATAGGAGTGAAGAATATGGTTATAAAAAGAGGAGATATGTTTTATGCGGATTTAAGCCCTGTTGTTGGTTCAGAACAAGGTGGAGTACGACCAGTTTTAATTATACAAAATGATGTTGGAAATAAGCATAGCCCAACTGTAATTGCTGCAGCAATTACATCACAAATGGGAAAAGCAAAACTACCAACACATATAGAAATTGGTTCGCAGAGCAATGGACTTAAATCAGATTCTATTGTACTTGCTGAACAAATAAGAACAATAGATAAAAGCAGATTAAAAGAAAAAATAGGACATATTGATGATGAAAAGGTAATATCTGAACTAAATAATGCATTAGGTGTAAGTTTCGGATTAGAATAAAATTAACTCCTAGTTCTTTCGAATTAGGAGCTAATTTTTATATTTTTAATTTTTTTATAATTTTGATTTCCTCATGTAATTTTTGAATACGGTCTTTTCTCATAACAAGTGCATCTTTATATTCTTGTAAAACATTTTGGTAATTATCTAAGGTTTCATCAGGATTTAGTAATAACTTAATTCCCTCAAGGTAATAACTTTTTGTTTTTTCTTTATTAGATTTTTCCATTTTAGTTTTATAGTTATTAATAAGTTCAAGACGTTTAATTTGTTCCTCAAGATAATTTACATATCCAATAACTGCGCTAATTTCATATTCTATATCGTCAATAATAACCTTGAAAAATGTACGTAGTATTTTTTTATCAATTTTACCTATTTTGGCTATTTCAGATAAATGGTCTAAAGCAACAAATTTAGGATCTGGATTACTATCTTTTATTAAGTCTTTTAATGTTTCTGATATATTAACATGTGTTTTATATTGTCTCTTGGTTACCAAAGCATCATATTCGTCTGCAATCCTTATTATTTGTGCTTCATATGGAATATCTCTTTTAGTAAGACCTTGTGGATATCCAGAACCATTTAATGCTTCATGATGGTATAAAGGACCAGGAGCATATAAGCGAAGTTTTGGGTCTTTCATACACATTTCATATCCAAGAGTTGTATGTTTTTTCATAACTTCAAATTCTTCTTCAGTAAGTTGAGTTGGCTTTTGAAGAATTTGAGCAGGTATAAATAATTTACCAATATCATGAAGATATGCACATATTGTACAATAAATTGTAAAACTTTGTGGTGCATGTAAATATTCGCAAAGTCTGCAAACCAAATTTGCAACATTTTCACTATGTTTTCTAGTAAAATAGTCTAAATTTCCTAGAACATCAAGTTGATATCTCATAGTTTGGTCCAAATTATATGATTTTAGATTAACAGGACTATAAAAATCAATTTTTTCTGTAAACATTGTAATCTCCTTTATTTTTTCATCTGTAATTAAAATTATAATACTACAAAAATATATTTTGGTCAAGGTATATAAATTATTAAAAAAATCTTGTAAAAAAAGAAAAAATTGGATATGATAAAAATAATTTAGAGGAGGAAAGAAAATATGTTAATAAAAAACGGACAAGTAATTTTATTTGAAAATAATGATGTGGTTACAAGAAAAAAAAATATAAAAATAGCAGATGGAAAAATTGTTAAAATTGCAGACAATATTGATGAAGAAAATGGAGAAAAAGTAATTGATGCAAGGAATAATATTGTTATGCCAGGACTTATAAATACACACGCACATATTGCTATGAGTATTTTTAGGGGAACGTTTGAAGGTTGCAATTTATATACATGGCTTCATGAAAAGGTTTGGCCTATTGAGGATAATTTAACTAGAAATCAAATATACGAAGCAAGTAGATTATCATTATTAGAGATGATATCAACAGGAACAACATGTGTAAATGACCAATATTTTATGCCAGAAGAAACAAGAAAAGCTGCTGAAGAAATGAAAGTAAGAGCAGTTCTTACAAGACCATTGATGGATTTAGGAAGTGAAGAAATGCTACAAACTCGAATCGATGAGTTTGAAAGTTTTTATAATTCAAGAGATAAAGAAAATGATCTAATTTCATATACAGTATCTCCACATGGATTATATACATGCTCAGATAAATGCCTAGAAGTATCAAAAAAATTAGCTGAGAAATATAATTTACCGATACATGTTCATTTTTTAGAAAGTATTGATGAGATAGAAGATATAAGAAAAATACATGGGCTAGATGCAATAGATGTTTTAGAAAAGTATTTTAGCAATCTTCACTTAATTTTAGCACATTGTGTTAAAGCGGATGATAAGGTTATAGATGGATTAAAAAGACTAGATTGTGGAATTGCTCATAACCCAGTATCAAATTTAAGATTAGGTTGCAAAATTGCAGATGTTACAAAGTATTTAAGAAGCGGTATTAATGTAGCTTTAGGAACAGACGGACAAGGATCTGGTAATAACTTAGATATGTTTGAAACAATGAAAATAGCATGTTTACTTCAAGGTGGAATTCACGAAAATGAAGACAGAATTACATCAAAAGAAGCTATAAAAATGGCTACAATAAATGGAGCAAAATTGCTTAAGATTGATGATAAAGTTGGAAGTATTGAAGAAGGAAAAGAAGCGGATATAATTATTGTTGATATAGAACCAAAACTTGACAATATAACTAAGCTTCCAAATAATGATTTATTATCTAATTTAGTATATAATACATGTGGCAGAGATGTTTTAACAACCATTGTAAAAGGAAATATTCTAATGGAAAACAGAAAAATACTAGTTGTAAATGATAGTGAAATTATAAACAATTATAAACAAAGAATGTTATAAAAAGTTAAATTTTTAAGAAATTATATAAATATTGAGGTTTAACATAAAGTAAATAGAAACATATAAGTATAAACTACGCAGATAATTCGTTTATTATAAAACCTAGGTTTGTTATCATAATGCAAGTAAAATAACAATGATAGGGTGAAATAAATGAAAAAATCAAAGGAAATAATAATCGGAAAAAAATTGCAAAGAATTAGAAAAGCATATGGTTATACACAAGAAAAATTAGCTGAAAAAATTGAATGTTCAACAAGATATATTGGCGACATAGAACAGGATAGATCTAAGCCATCATATGAAGTATTAGTAAAAATATGTAATACATTTAATATTGGAATGAATGAGATTTTTAGTGAATACTTGAATATAAAAGAAGAAAAAAGTAAATTTACTCTTTATGGGTTTGAAAAATTAAAACAAAGTAATCAAGACACAATTATACATTTGATAGAATATTTTAATAAAAATGCATAGCGTAAATTTAAAAAGGAATATATTAATTTGAGATATATTCCTTTTTAAATTTACCAAAAACTTCCAAATAATTATTGAAATAAAATATAAATTATGATACTATACAAAAAGTTATTTAAAATCTATTAATTCTAAAAGACGATTCTGTCTAAAATTTCCAAAATGAAAAATGATTTTTAAATTATTAAAATTAACTAAAAATAAACAATTAAAAAGAAGGTGATTGTATAGAATTATTAAAACTAAAAAATGACTATACATTTAAAAGAGTGTTTGGTTATACTGGTAATGAAGAAATAACCAAAGGGCTAATAAATGCAATATTAAAAGAAAAAGTAACAGACGTAAGTTTAGATTGTAACACAATATTAGAAAAAGATTTATATGACGATAAACTAGGAATACTAGATATTAGAGCAAAAGTAAATAATACAGTAGATATAAACATAGAGATGCAATTAGTGGATGAGAAAAATATAGAAAAAAGAATAGTATTTTATTTAAGTAAAATGTATACACAAAATTTAAAAAAATCACATAATTATTCAGAATTAAATAAATGTATATCAATATTGTTCATAGACTTTGAATTAGAAAAACTAAAGGAAATACCAAAATACCTTACAAAGTGGAACATACGAGAGGAAACCTATGGTAAAATTATATTGACAGAAGTATTAGAGTTTTATATAATTGATTTATCCAAGATAGAGAAATATTCAGAAAACAAGCTATTAGATACTTGGGTTAAATTTATTAGTAATTCGGAGGAAATGAATATGGAAAATGCTGATGAATCAATAAAAAAAGCCAAAGAGGTATTAGAAGAAATAAGCGAAGATGAACACGAACAATATTTAGCACATTTAAGAGAAAAGTACATATTTGAAATACAAGGAATAGAAGAAGCTGGATATGATAAGGGATATAGCAACGGGAAAAAAGAACGGTATGAAAGAACGGACAAGAAGATGGCAAGAAAAATGAAAAAATAGAAATAGCTAAAAAAATGAAAAAAGACAATGTTGATATAGAAACAATTATAAAATACACAAACTTAACAAAAGAAGAAATAGAAAAATTATAAGTTAATTCAAAAAATAGATTTTAGATAACAAGAGCCATTATATTTTTTACATATAAATGGCTCTTTTAAAATGTTACAAAAACATTACAGATGTGTTACGTGTATATTACATTTAACTTATATGTATTGAAAAAAATAAAATATAATAGTAAAATAAAGACATAAGAAAAACACAAAGGAGAAACGTAAAAAATGCAAAAGCTTAAAACCGTTGGGACTGTACACACACACACACACACACAAGTAATTCTATAAAAATAACAAAAGGTGGAAACACCTTTATTAGTGATAACAAAAAACAGGCAGACTATATTAAATAAAAATATAGCCTGTCCTTTTTGCGTGCTTAAAAGGAGGAATGTTTAGAAATGAAAGAAGAGAAACAAAGGAAGGGAGAAGTAGAAAGAATGAAAAACATAATAAAGATGCAAAAAACAGGAAACAAACGGAATAACATTAATAGCACTAGTAGTAACTATAATAATATTAATAATTTTAGCAACAGTAAGTATTAATGTAGTATTTGGAGAAGGAGGACTAATAAAAAGAGCGGAACAATCAAGTGATGTAGCAAAAGAATCAGCAGCAAGGGAAAAACTAGAATTAAAATTAGGAGAATATAAATTTGATATATATGAACAGAATATAAAAGATGGAACAATAAAAGACAGCTATTTATGTACAAAATTAAGTGAATTAGGACCAACAAGAGTAGCAACAGATACAAAATATTATGAAGTAGTAGTAGATGAGTATGTATTTTGGGTAAATAGAGAAACATTAGAAATAGTATCAAAAGGAAAAGATAATACACCAGATGCAACAAAAGTAACAGCAAGTAATATAACAATAAAAGAAGGACAAACAGCAAGTATAGCAGTAACAATAGAACCAACAGGAGCAAGTACAAGAAATGTAACATATAAGTCATCAAATGAAAATGTTGCAAAAGTAAGTAATGGAACAGTAACAGGAGTAAGTGCAGGAAAAGCAACAATAACAATAAAGACAAAAAATGGACATGAAGAAACATTTGAAGTAACAGTAATAGAAAGTAATTTAACAAAAATAACATTAAACCCAACAACATTAAATTTTGTAGTAGGAGATACTGCAAGCAAAAAAATAAGTGCAACTTTAGAGCCAGCAGATGCAATGAATAGAAAAATAACATGGACATCAACAAATACAAATGTAGCAACAGTAAATGATAAAGGAGAAGTAACAGCAGTAGGAAAAGGAACATGTGAGGTAAAGGCAACATCAGACAAAAATGCAAGTGTTTTTGGAAGTTGCAGTGTAACAGTAAGTGAAATAGAAGTAGAAAGTATAAGTTTAGATAAACAAACATTAAAAGTAGGACCAGGAAAAACATCAGAAGCATTAAAAGTTACATTTACACCAGCAAATGCAACAAACAAAACAATAACATGGAAATCAAATACTACGACAATTGCAACAGTAAGTGACGGAAAAGTGACAGGAATAAAAGAAGGAACAGCAACAATAACAGCAACCTCGGCCAACGGAAAAACAGCAACATGTAGTGTAACAGTAGCAGAAGTAGGAATGACAATAGCAGAAGCAAAAACAAAAGTAACCTCATATGCAACTTTAAAACAATATATAGGAACAAAAATAACAGACTACAATCCAACAGCAGGAGGAACATGGAGAATATTCTATTATGATGAAGCAGGAGAATTTGGAACAGCAGGAAAGCTATATTTAAAGAGGGATTTTGTAAGCAATGATACTAAATTAAGCAGTTATAAAAGTTATACACCTACAACTCAAGGATTAGCAATAATGAAAGCAATGAATCCAAAGTGGAGAGATAGTAGTTATTCAAGCATAGATTTAGAAAATGAACATTGTGTAGCGTGGCTATGTGACCCAACCAATTGGATAAACTATAAAACAACAGAAGCAGATTATGCAATAGGAAGTCCAAGTGTAGAGATGTATATGAAAGCATATAATGTATGGAAAACAGGAAATAAAGATGCAACAAAATTAATATGCAAGGTAGAAAGTGCAAATGGATATTCAGTAGGAGCCAATAATGCCTATGCTAATTCAGGAAGTTATACGAATAATAACACAATAGAAGCAGGTCCAAATAACATATTTATGACAGCAGGAAGTAACTACTTGTGGTTGGCTTCGCCTTCTTCTGACGGCACTAACCGCGTGCTTCTTGTGTACGGCAGCAACGCGTACTTGTACAGCAACTACTGTGACAGCACGTATGGCGTGTGCCCTGTAGTTTCTCTATAATCTAGCATCCATTATGTAAAACACAATAATTGTTATTAATGCAATTATTGTGTTTTTGTATATAATATCTAATTAAAAATAGAGTATGTAAAGAATTTTGTGTAAAATGAAAAAATACCTTTTATGATATAA
>ERZ1673743.357-NODE-357-length-73560-cov-17.674158_pt1 | contig 73560 bp, 54 predicted proteins | sample MGYA00580197_ERZ1673743 | MGnify/ENA primary metagenome ERZ1673743 (study PRJEB41218, sample SAMN15661795) | gut metagenome | host: Homo sapiens | place: Canada: London | collected 2015-08-20/2019-03-30 | study: EMG produced TPA metagenomics assembly of...
TAACACTCCATTCTACGTGTTTTAACAAATGCACCGTATTTTCGGCTTGAGCCGTCTTTTGTTGATTTCGAGAATCTTTGCTGAACGACCTATGGCCTTCATCGCCTTGACATCCCAAAGTTCAGGCTCCACTGCTATTGTGGAGTTGATTCTTTCGTATTCTCCGTTAACAGCTATACGGATTGTGATAGGACATTTTCCTTCCTTATTCTTATAGTTGCCACGGATATGGAAAAGAATCTTAAAGGTGTTCTTTTTCATTTTCGCTTTGGATTTAGTGTCATCATTATCCGCTTTACGCGGTTGGATGTAATGATAACGAGTTTGACTTCATTTCCGATTGGACACCTTCAAGTCAAACTAAAGACATATCAACGACTTAGATGATTTTTAACATGCGCGACAAATAGCAGACATGGCTTAACGCACGCCAAAACAAAGGGATTATACCCGTATATCAGACATTGTGTCTGAGAACAACTTTAACACATCTAATTCTATGGGTTAAAATGTCGCCGATATTCCGAGTTATGTCTAAGTTAGGTCTTTGGAACTGATTGAACACCATATAATTACATAAGTATCGGTCACATTTTTGTCACAATTTTCGTCACAGAAAAACTTGAAACGATTTTGTGACAGATAGCCGTCCGAGAAGGTCTTTTTTTGGTCTTATATCGGTCCTCAATCCGATAGGATTAGACACGAAAAAACCTCGGAACTACCTGATAGTCCGAGGTTTTACTCGTTTTGTCCGATTTAGTTCGGAAGTACATAGTGGAGCTGGAGGGACTTGAACCCTCGTCCAAACGCGGAACTAATGTGCTTTCTACGTGCGTATTCTTCGGTTGGTTTTCGTGTCGCAGCAGGCCGAAGACGACCAACCGTGACCTTATCCTCTGAAATTTCGGACGACCGCCCGAGGCTGCGGCTGTCCTATTCCCCAAATCTTACACCGCCTGATCGACAAGCCAGGGGACAAGGGCTGTCGGGCGATGTCTCGTCCCTGCGACTGTCGCGGGGATTAAGCTGATCTACTGTACTTCAATCAAGCAGCGAGAGCGAAGTTGTTTTCGCCAGTTAAATTGTTCGATGTCAGGATTAAAGAGGCTGACCACCATTGCTCTGCACGCTTACACACCACCTCTACACGCTGTCAAAACCAGTCAGCCCCGTTTCGGTTGATGCTTAAAAGCCTGCAAAGATAACACTTCGCAGGCTTTTTTCGATGAAAGAATCCAAGGATTTAAGATTATTTAAGGATCAGGCTGTAAGTTCAGGCGGCAGAATGGGCATGGCGCCTTTCTTGGTGCAGACGAAAGCGGAGGTCTCGACGGCCTTGCAGTGTGCTTCGGCGACGGTCTTGCCGCGGAGGATGGAGGCGATGAATGCTGCGGTGAATGAATCGCCGGCGCCCACAGTATCGGCGACTTCAACGGTGGGCGTAGGCTGGAAGGAGACAGTACCCGGGGTGAAGACGTAGCTGCCGTTGATGCCGCAGGTGAGGATGAGCATTTTCAGGTTGTACTTGCCCAGCAGAATCCAGCACTTGTCCTGCAGGTCGATGCCCGGATAGCCGAACATGCGGCTGACGGTGACAAGTTCCTCATCGTTGATCTTGAGGATGTTGCAGCGCTTCATCGAGTTGCAGAGGATCTCCTTGTTGTAGAAGCCCTGGCGCAGGTTGACATCGAAAACCACAAGCGAGTCGGGATCCTGGGGCATCGCGTCGAGGAAGAGGTTGATGGTCTTGCGCGACACGATGTTGCGCTGGGCCAGCGAGCCGAAGCAGACGGCCTTGGTGCGCTGGGCGAGGTTTTCGAGCATGGCGGTGTAGGGGATGTTGTCCCAGGCCACGTTTTCCTTGATGTCGTACTGCGGGATGCCGGCCTGGTCGATCTCGACCTGGACTGTGCCGGTCGGGTAGGGAACGGTGGCGATGAGGTGGTTGAGGCCCTTCGAGGTGAAATTCTCGATGATCTCGTTGCCGAGTGCGTCATTGCCGACAGCGCTGACTACGGCCGACGGCAGGCCGAACTGGCTGACGTGGTAAGCGAAGTTGGCGGGTGCGCCGCCTATTTTTTTGCCTTCGGGCAGCACGTCCCACAGTGCTTCGCCCATGCCGACTACGATGTTTTCCATTGTTATATTGTATTTGGTTTTAGGGAGGTGGTTATTTCTTGATTATGAGGGTGTAGTAGATCAGGTAGGCTACACCGGCGACCATCACGGCCACAGCGCCGTGCTGGCCTACAGCGTCGGCTGCATAGCCCATGGCCAGTGGGAATATGGTGCCACCGAAGAGGCCCATGATCATCAGGCCTGATACCTCGTTCTTTTCGCTTGGCGATGCGAGCAGGGCCTGGGCGAAGATGATCGAGAATACGTTGGAGTTGCCGAAGCCTACGAGGGCGATGCCGGTGTAGAGCAGCGACAGATCGTGTCCGAAGTAGAGAATGGCCATGCCGGCAAGCATCATCATAACGCTGATGCCGAAGAACGTGCGCGATGCGAGCACGCGGAGGATGAAGGCGCCCAGGAAGCAGCCAGCCGTACGGAAGATGAAGTAGATGCCGGTGGCGAAGCTGGCTTCCTCAAGCGGAAGTTCCAGCCGCTCCATGATGATCTTGGGGGCGGTGGTGTTGGTGCCCACGTCGATGCCCACATGGCACATGATGCCCAGGAAGCACAGCAGGATGAAAGGGCGGCCGAGCAGCTTGAGGCATTCGCCTACGCCCGAAGCCTTGTCGGGACGCTCCTCTTCAATCGGGGTGGCGCCGAGGATGGCAACTGAAAGTACCGACATGACTGCGTAAATCAGGAACAGGATGCGCCATGAGAGTCCGAATGTAGGCATGAGAGTTGTGGCTCCCCAGGCTGCGATGATCGGAGCGAGGAAGGATGCGATGGCTTTGACGAACTGACCGAAAGTCAGCGTAGAGGCCAGTTTGTCGCCGGAAATGAGGTTGGTGACGAGCGGATTGAGTGAGGTCTGCATGATGGCGTTGCCGATGCCGAGCAGCGAGAAGGCCACGAGCATGAACCAGTAGCTGTCGCCGATGATCGGAATGACCAGCGACACGGCGGTCACGGCCAACGAGATAAGCACTGTGTGCTTGCGGCCGATCTTGTTCATCAGCATGCCGGTGGGCACAGAGAAGATAAGGAACCAGAAGAATACGAGCGACGGAAACAGATTGGCCTGCGAGTCGGTCAGGCCGAGATCTTTCTGTACGTAGTTGGATGCCGTTCCGACCAGGTCTACGAACCCCATGGCGAAGAAACAGAACATCACCGGAATGATCTGCAGCAGTGAGCTTTTGCCTGTGGCGGTCATTGTCTTTGTATTATTCATTTTCAGTGAAAGGGTTTTAGGCTGTTAGTGTTTGAGTTCGATGGGGCAGATGTTCAGGCCCGATACGCGGCCCTTGTTGCCGCTGACGCGCAGGGTGGTATAGGGCGCTTCGGGGAATACGGTGTTGGTCATGGCGAAGTGGCCGTCGTCGCCGAAGGCTTCGATGCTCGAACGGTCGATGTAGAGGTCGAGGCGGAGTCTGCCGCCCTTGTTGTAAGTGGGCGCGACAGTCGTGGCCGGGAAGTCCTGCGAAAAGTCGGACCGTCCGCTGTGCGTGCGGTCCATTGCGAAAGTCGCTGTGGACGGGTCGTAGGTCATGGCGACGCTTTCGCCTGCCGGATTTGAGAGGGTGAGCGTGACGGGCTGGCTGTCGCGGGGATCAATGTCGAGCGAGATGACGCAGATGCCGTCATTGGCAACAGGCAGAGCGAAGCTGCGGCCTTTGGCCGAGATGCCGAACGATGCGTTTTTAGTCAGAGGCTTGCCGGCGAGGGCCTTAACCTCGGGCGAGGGTGACGATGCCACGTACCATTTGCCATCGTCCGAGAAGAGTCTCAGGTCGCGCGGCAGAGTGTTGGCGCTGCGGTACTGGAGTGTGGGGACTTCGGCCGCATACTGCCAGTTGCTCATCCAGCCGAGTGCCACGCGGCGGCCGTCGGGCGCGTCGCTCCATGTGACGGTGGCGTAGTGATCCTTGCCGTGGTCGAGCCAGCGAGTCTCTACGTTGCCTGCCGAGTCGGTGTCGGCAGTGAATCGGATGCCGTCGAAGTCGCCGACGAAGTACTGAGTGGCGCTGCCGCCGAAGGGGCCGCCGGGGTTGATGTTGCACAGAAGCACCCATTTCGAAGTGCCGTCGGGTGCTGTCAGTTCAAAAAGGTCGGGGCATTCCCACACCCCGTCCTGGGCTGCGATGCCTTTGCCGAACGAGCTGAGCTGTTGCCACTCTTTGAGGTCTTTGGAAGCGAAGAACAGCATCTCCTTGTCGAGCGCGTGCGCCAGAGCCATGATCCATTGGCCTGTGGGTCTGTGGTAGAAGATCTTCGGGTCGCGGGCCTCGGATTCGAGAGTCAGCACAGGATTGCCGGGATATTTCGTGAAAGTGTAGCCGCCGTCAGTGCTTGTGGCAAGGCTCTGGCGCTGAGTCTCGGCCGCGGCGGTGTACATTGCCACGACTGCGTCGGACCCGAGTCCGAAGCTATTGACTGTGTCGACAGCGGCGCTGCCGCTGAATATGGTCCCGAGGCCGTCGGGGGCTATGGCTATGCCGTGGTGCTCCCAGTTGACCAGATCGGTCGACGTAGAGTGGCCCCAGGTCATGTTCTGCCACTTCGATCCGTAGGGGTTCCACTGATAGTAGAGGTGCCATACGCCGTCCTTGTAGAACATGCCGTTGGGGTCGTTCATCCAGCCGTAGGCCGGAGTGTGGTGGAAGAGCGGGCGCAGGGCCTCACGGTTCGAGGTGTCGAATGTATCGGTCAGAACCATATCTTTCCAGCAGGCGTCGCCGGAAGCTTCGCGCACAGACGTACGGCCCTGCGAAGTGACGACGTTGAGCACTACGTTATGGCCCTTATAGGGCGAAAGATCAAGCGGAACGGTGAAGTCGGTCTTCGACTTGGCCAGGCGCGCGTATATGACGTCGACGATCTTGCCGTCGGCGAGGATGTCGATGCGGGCGTCGTCGTTCGAGTCCTGGATCGGAAGCATCAGATAGCGTTCGGGGCCGTTGACCTTGACCATCGTGTTGTTGATGCCGAGATGGTCGATCTCGATACCGTCCGCAGCAATGGCGGTCTGACACCCAAGTGTGCAGCAGGCCGTAAGTGCTATTGATGTCAAGAGATATGTCTTCATGTATTAATATATTTTAGTGTCGGATTGTTCAGTCAAAAAAATAGTGCAAACCTAAAAACCGGGCCCGGACTCTTCCGCGCGTTTATCTTTTGCCTTAGACCATTCAATAAATCAAAAAACCTAAATACTATTGTTTTTTTCGACATCATATGCCGGTGTTTTTCTTACTCATTGCAAAGCTAATAATAATCGGAGAGCCTGCCATATAAAATATGTAGCATTCGCTATTATTTTTGATTCATCGCTCAGAAATTGCAATCAAATGCTGTGAAATTCATAATATAATTGCTAACTTTGCCGAGAAAGATAACCTGACGGCCATGAAAACCATCCTGAGGATACTATTCATAAGTATGTTCTTCGCGCTGTGTGCATGCGGCGAAAAGGATAAGGTGCGTATAGGTGTGTCGCAATGCAGTGAGGACGGCTGGAGACAGAAAATGAATCTTGAGATGAATCTCGAGATGTCATTTCACGGCGACGCCGACATTGAGATCCGCTCGGCCGGCGACTCCAACGAAAAACAGATTGAAGACATAAAATATTTTGCCGACAATGGCTTCGACATCATCATCGCGGCGCCAAATGAGGCGGCGGCCATCACGCCTATAATAAAAGAGGTGTACGAACGGGGCATTCCGGTGATAGTCTTCGACCGCAACATCAACGGCGACTATTATACCGCTTTTCAGGGGGCCGACAATATCGGCATAGGCCGTCAGGCGGCCAAATATGCCCGGCATATAGCCGGTCCGCAGATGAGAGTTATCGAGCTTAAGGGCCGTCAGGGCTCGACGCCGGCTGTCGACCGGCACCGCGGCTTTACGGAGGCTGCCGGCAAGATGCCCGGCATCGCCGTCCTGGCTTCGGAATACTGCAACTGGAACGGCGACGAGGCTGCACGGGCTATGGATTCGCTCCTCAATATATATAAGGAGGTCGATCTGATCTATGCCCATAACGACCAGATGGCGATCGCTGCCTCAGAGGTGGCGCGCGCCCGCGGCCTGCGGCCGCATGTCATAGGCGTCGACGCCGCTCCCGACATCGGCCTGAGGGCCGTGTCCGACTCTGTGATCGACGCGACTTTCCTGTATCCGACCGAAGGGCGCCGTATCATACAGACGGCCTTCAGAATACTCGCAGGCGAACCGTTCGATACGGTAGCCATCATTCCGGCGCTTTCCCCGGTCGATATGTCGAATGCTGATATTATATCGCTGCAGAACGAACAGATGCGCGAGGAGAGCGGCCGCATGCTCTCGCTCAAAAATCAGGTCGACGAGTATTGGGAGCGGCATTCGGCCCAGACGGTGCTTTTCTATCTGACCATAGTAATAGTCGTGCTGCTTATCGGTGTCCTGTTCCTGGTCCTTCGCTCCTTCTGGCAGCACCGGCGCCACCGCCGCATACTCGAGGAGAAGAACCACATACTCGAAAAGCAGCGCGACGTAGAGCGCGATCTCAACCGGCAGCTCAACGAGGCCACTCAGTCGAAGCTGGTGTTCTTCACAAATGTGTCGCACGACCTGCGTACGCCGCTGTCGCTGATCATCTCGCCGGTCGAAGAGCTGCTCGACGCCAGGAACCTCACACCCGATCAGGACGTGATGGTGCGCATTGCAGCCAAGAACTGCAAGATACTCAGGCGTCTGATCAACGAGATCCTCGACTTCCGCCGCTACGAAAACGGTAAACTCGAGCTTAACCGCGAGGAAGTGGATCTCGGTGCGCTCGTGGGCGAGTGGAGCAGCTCGTTCATGCCGCTGGCCATGCGCCGCGACATTGACCTGCGCGTATCCATCGACCACGCCCCCCGCGCCGTGGCAGCCGTCGATGTCGAGAAGATCGAGCGCGTGTTCTTCAATCTGGTCAGCAACGCATTCCGCTACACACCCGCCAACGGCGTAGTGCATATCCATCTCAAAGTCGTCGACACCAATATCGTGCTGCAGGTCGAAGACACCGGGCGCGGTATCTCGGCCGAGGATCTTCCCAAGATTTTCGACCGTTTCTATCAGGTCGACAAACTCCATCCCAAGGGCTCCGGCATAGGCCTCTCGCTGGCCAAGGCTTTTGTTGAGATGCACGGAGGCACTGTCAGCGTCGAGAGCCGGCACGGCGTCGGCACGCGCTTCACAGTCACACTGCCGGTGGCCCATCTTGAAAAGTCCGCTCCTGCAAGCCCCGGGGCCGCAGTCGACCCGCTTCCGTCCAAGGATCTTGTGGCCGAGCTCGCGCCGGTCGATGACTCGGCCGTGGCCGGCTTATCTGAATCGGCAGACGGCGGTGCCGAAGGCGAGTCGGACAGCCGGCCGCTCGTGCTCGTCATAGATGACAACGATGACATGCGGCTGCTGCTGAGCAAGACTCTTGGCGGCCACTACCGTGTCATATCGGCCGCCGACGGGCGCCTTGGCCTGAAGCTGGCCGCGCGCTATGTGCCCGACCTCATACTCTGCGACGTGATGATGCCCGAAATGGACGGCTATGAGTTCACCCGCAAGGTCAAGGAGGAGATGTCGACAAGCCACATCCCGGTGCTGATGCTGACGGCATGCTCGCTTGACAGTCAGCGCATCGAGGGCTATGAAAGCGGTGCCGACGGCTACATATCCAAGCCGTTCTCGACTGATATGCTCGTGGCCCGCATTGAGTCGCTGCTGCTCAACCGCCGCCGCATATTCGACCTGAGCCGCGGAGCAGGCGCAGCCGTAGATAACACGGCCGCAAACGCTGAGACCCCCGATCCGACAGAAACCGCCGCAAGCGGAGCTGCCGACCTCGACAACGAGTTCTTCAACCGCTTCCTTGAGATATTCAATGAGTCGATCGGCGATCCCGATCTGAGCGTCGACAGCATTGCTTCGAAGCTCGGCCTGGGCCGGTCGCAGTTCTACCGCAAGATCAAGGCGCTGACCAACTATTCGCCCGTGGAGCTGATGCGCCGTCTGCGGCTACGCCAGGCCCGCACCTTACTTTCGACCACCGACCGCACCATCGGCGAGATAGCCTACTGTACGGGCTTCTCCACGCCGGCCTATTTCACCAAATGCTACCGCGAGGCCTATGGCGAGACTCCTACGGAGCTGCGCCGCCGCCTCGGCATAAAAGACTGACCGTTCCATGCCGATCCATCATATCGACAGTATCTCCGATCCTCGCGTGGCCGTATTCGGCGCCCTGACCGAGGCTCAGCTGCGCTCACGCCTCGACCCTTCGCAGGCTGTCTTCATAGCCGAAAGTCCCAAAGTCATCAAAGTAGCCCTTGCCGCAGGCTACCGACCGCTGTCGCTGCTCTGCGAGGAGCGGCACATAGCCGGCGACGCCGCATCCATCATATCCGCGTGGCCCGAAATGCCCGTCTACACCGGCGACCGCGCCACCCTGGCCGCACTCACCGGTTACACGCTCACGCGCGGCGTGCTGTGCGCGTTCAGGCGCCCGGCGCCCCGGACTCCAGAGGAGGTCTGCCGCGATACTTCGCGCGTGGTGGTGATCGACGGTGTTACCGACACCACCAATATCGGGGCGATATTCCGATCGGCGGCCGCACTCGGAGCCGACGCCGTACTGCTGACTCCCGACTCCTGCGACCCGCTCAACCGCCGCTCCGTGCGCGTGTCGATGGGCACCGTCTTCCAGGTGCCGTGGACGTGGATCGGCGCCGATGTCACCGCAGTGATGCACAGCCTCGGCTTCCGCACAGTGGCCCTCGCCCTGACCGACCGCTCCGTGGGCATAGATGACCGCCGGCTCAACGCCGAGCCGCGCCTGGCCATGATCATGGGCACCGAAGGCGACGGGCTGCCAGGGCGGGTCATTGCCGAAGCTGACTACACGGCCCGAATCCCGATGCACCATGGAGTCGACTCGCTCAACGTGGCGGCCGCCACCGCCGTGGCCATCTACCAGCTCGTGCAGAGGTAAAGCACATGGAAAGCAGGCGTTCCGAGCCTGCGCCTTAATCCTATTAAAAATCGTGCAATATTTTTGACAAATGTTGCACGACCTAATTTTTATAGCCTTTGCAACCTTTATTATACATTGGCCGCGTGCACATTATATAAATTTGCGACAGAAATTTGAATAATCCTAAATAACCACTCATTCTAATCATGAAAAGAACAATCCTAAGTGCATTACTGCTTTTTCTGCTGACATTCGTGTCACAGGCGCAGAACATCACTGTGCACGGGAGCGTGTGGGGACTGGCCGAAGACGAGCCTCTGATAGGTGCATCGGTCGTACCTGAAAACGCCCCGGGCCAAGGTGTCACTACAGACATTGACGGCAATTTTGTCATTTCTGTCCCCGCCGGTACTATGCTTACCGTTTCATATATCGGATATGTGAAGCAGACTCTGCCCGCTGCCGACAATATGCGAGTGGTCCTGAGCGAGGACGCGCAGGCGCTTGACGAGGTCGTTGTCGTCGGTTACACTACCCAGCGCAAGGCCGATCTCACCGGCGCTGTTTCCGTGATGAACATGAAACAACCTATTTCCGAGAACTCGGGCAGCATTATCAACTCGATGCAGGGCCGGTTGCCCGGTGTGTCGGTAACGACTGACGCCGCTCCGGGCGGGGGTGGCGCGATCCGTATTCGCGGTATGGCTTCGGTCAACGGTAATGATCCTCTCTATATAGTCGACGGTATTCCGACCGATGAAATAAAATCGCTCAATCCGGCCGACATCGAATCGATGCAGGTACTTAAGGATGCTGCATCGGCTTCGATTTACGGCTCGCGTGCCGCCAACGGTGTCATCATAGTCACTACCCGTCAGGGAAAGGGCGACCGCATGAACGTGTCGGTCAGCTACGCGGCATCGCTGCAGACAGTGGGCAAGCGCTACGACATGCTCAACGCACAGCAGTGGGGCGAAGCCTACTGGAAGGCCAACCTCAATTCGGGCCTGACTCCTTCACATATTCTTTATGGCAATGGCGCCAGCCCCGAACTGGTGAAGTTTATCGGCGGCAACGAAAACTTCCCGACCACCGACACCGACTGGCAGAAAGAAGTGTACCACGCCGCCTGGACCAACAACCTGACGGCCTCGATCAGCAATTCGAGCGACCGCGGCTCGTTCCTGTTCTCGGCCAATTACATCAACCAGGACGGTATGATGCGCGAGACCTATTACCGCCGCTACTCGGCCCGCGTCAACTCGGTGTATAACTTCAACAAGTACGTTATGGTAGGCGAGAACCTGATGGTCGCCAACTGGAACGACCGCGGCTATTCCACCAATGACGACCGCGGTATTCCCTATACGGCCATGCGTCAGCATCCCGCTCTGCCCGTAAGAGGCCTCGACGGTGACTGGGCGCGTCCGATGGATCTGATTTCGTCTGATATCGCCAACCCCGTACAGCAGCTCTACAACGGCCGCGACAACACCAACCAGTCGTGGCGTATCTTCGGCAACGCCTTCCTGGCCGTAGCACCTGTCGAGGGCCTCACGCTGAAAACAAATCTCGGTATCGAGCATGTGCAGTATCTCAACAAGAACCTCAACCGCAAGACCGTGGCCAGCGACATGAACTCGATGTCGCGCGAATACGGCCAGGGCGACACCTGGACGTGGACAAACACGGCCAACTATGTCCGCACCTTCAACGACGTCCACAACCTCAACGTACTTTTCGGCGTCGAAGCCATCAAGTACACCTTCGAGAACGTCGGAGCTGCCCGTACCGACTATGCCTTTGAGGACGACGACTACATGCACATCGATTCGGGTGAAGGCACGCAGACCAACAACGGCGGCAAGAGCCAGTGGTCGCTCTTCTCGGTATTCGGCAAGGCCGACTATAACTACGCCGACCGCTACCTGGCATCGTTCACTCTGCGCCGCGATGCATCGTCGCGCCTCGACAAGCACAACAACTCGGGCGTGTTCCCCGCCGCATCGGTGGCATGGCGTCCGACACAGGAGGCTTTCTTCCCCGAAAACAATGTGCTCAACGACCTGAAGCTGCGCGTCAGCTGGGGCCAGAACGGCAGCTCGGCCATCGGCAACCTTTACGCCTCGTATTCGACCTACCGCTACGACATGGGCAACGGCGCCTATGACCTCAACGGCACCAACACCGGTCAGGTTCCGGGCATCATCGTCGCAGCCTCGGGCAACCCCGACCTGAAGTGGGAGACCACCACGCAGACCAACATCGGTATCGACTTCGGCATGTTCAGCGGTTCGTTGTCCGTTTCGGCCGACTACTACATCAAGAAGACCCGCGACATGCTCACCATCCCGCCCGTACTCTCCGTAGCAGGTGAGAACGCCGCCATGTGGATGAACACCGGCGACATGGATAACCATGGCTTCGAGGTGACCGTCAACTACAACAGCCGACGCTACGGCGACTTCTGGTGGACCGGCAACTTCAATATATCGGCCTATCGCAACAAACTCGTCAAGCTCAACAACTTCGTCACAAGCGTCGGCGGCGACTACCGCCTGATGATCGATCAGCCTATGGGTGTCTACTACGGCTACGTATGCGACGGCATCTTCCAGACCCCCGACCAGGTCAGCAACCACGCCATCCAGCAGGGCGCCGCTCCCGGCCGACTGATCTACCGCGACATTGACGGCAACGGCGTCATCAACGAGGCCGACCGCTGCATCATCGGTGACCCGAACCCCGACTTCTCGCTCGGCCTTAATCTCGATTTCCACTACCGCGACCTCACACTGAGCACATTCTTCACCGGCGACTTCGGATTCGACATCTACAACACCACCAAGCGTCAGCTCTACTTCATGAGCAACGGCGGAGTCTCGACCAACCGCAGCGTCGACATCCTCAACGCCTGGACGCCTACCAACACCGCGACCGACATACCGGCCCTGGCCATGACCGACGACAACAACGAGACCCGCATGTCGACCTACTACGTCGAGGACGGCTCGTACTTCAAGATGAAGTACATCAAGCTCGCCTACGCCTTCCCCCAGAAACTTCTGCGCCCGATCGGAGCCTCGAGCCTGAGCGTCTACGGCCAGCTCGAGAACGTGTTCACAATCACCAAGTACAAGGGTCTTGACCCCGAACTGCCCCTCGGCGGCTACGGCGCCCGCATCGACAACGGTCCGTACCCCCGCTCGCGCGTCATCACCCTGGGCCTGAATGTCAACTTCTAAAGTCACTCCTTTAATCAATATCACGGTAATGAAACTTTTCAATAAAATATTTATGCCCCTGGCCATGTGTGCTGCAGCTTTCGGCGCCGTCTCTTGCGACGATATGCTCGACATGAAGCCGCAGGGACAGTTCACCGATTCGCAGTTCGACGACGAATCCGTCGAAGGACTCATGGCCGCCGCCTACGCCGGCCTGCAGTCGCACTTCTTCGGCAACAACGAGGCCTTCGCCGGTCCCATCACCAACTGGATCTTCGACGTGCGCTCCGACGACGCCTACAAAGGCGGCGGCGGTGTGTCGATGGAAGCAAACATACATCAGCTCGAGATCGGCAATGTGCTCAGCGACAACGTGTCGTGCTTCAACAAGTGGCAGAACAACTACTTCGCCGTATCGCGGTGCAACAAGGCCATTCTGGCGGTCAACAACGCCGAGAACGTCTCCGACAAGGCCAACCTCATCGCCCAGCTCAAGACCCTGCGCGCCTACTTCTACTTCGATCTGATCCGCATCTTCGACCGCATCCCGTACTTCACCGAGAACGACAACCCCAACGAGGCCCGCTACGACCAGTACACACGCGACGAGATCTTCGGATTCATCAAGAAGGACCTCGCCGACGCCTACCTCGCCCTGCCTGAGACGCAGAGCCAGCCCGGCCGTTTCAACCGCTACGTGGCAGCCGCCCTGCACGCCAAGGTTTCGGCATTCACCTCCTCGTGGAGCGAAGTAGTGACATACGCCGACTACGTAATCGGCTCGGGCAAGTATCAGCTCTACAATAATTTCCTCGATATGTCGAAGGTGGAATTCAACAATACCTATGAGTCGATCATGGCTATCCAGTTCTCCACGGCCAACAACAACGCCAACATCAACTGGTGCAACCTCCTCAACACGACCTATAGCGACGGCAACCTCTTCGGCAACGGCGACGACTTCTTCCTGGCCAGCCAGAACCTCGTCAACGCATTCCGCACGGACGAAAACGGCCTGCCATACCTCGACGGCTCGTACAACGACCGCAATGTCACCACAGACTTCGACGGCAACGTCGATCCGCGCCTCGACTTCACCGTCGGCCGCATCGGCATGCCCTTCCGCGGCCACACCTACACCATGGGCTGGACCCGCGCCTATGATGTCTACGGCGAATACTCCGGCAAGAAGGGTCTCATCAGCCCTGAGTCGCCCGATATGGTCCAGGGCTTCCCCTGGGGCGCCTCGCCGCTCAATTTCTGTCTGATCCGCTACGCTGACATCGTACTGCTGAAGGCTGAGGCCATGATCGAACTCAACAGCGATCTCGCCGGCGCCCGCGAACTCATCAACAGTGTCCGCCGAAAGGCTGGCCGCTCCGTCGACGCCTCCTATACCCCCGTCGACTGCAACCCGATGATAGCCTCGTACTACGTGGCCGAATATCCCGCCGCAGGCTGGACACAGGACTATGCCCGTCGCGCCGTCCGCATGGAGCGTCGCCTCGAACTTGCCATGGAGGGCAACCGCTGGTTCGACCTCGTCCGCTGGGGTACCGTAGTCGAGACCATGAACGCCTACTATGCTTCCGAATCGAAACTCCGTCCCTACTACAAGGACGCCAACCTGACCCAGAGCGAGGTATTCTTCCCGATCCCGCTCAGCGAGGTCGAGAACTCGGGCGGCCTCTACGAATAATCCTCTTTTCCCTTATCATTTTAAATCCTCAAAGTAATGAATATATTTAAGACAACAGCTCTGTCGCTTATGGCTGCCGGTGCCCTGGTGCTCGCAACCGCCTGCAGCGACGTCAAATACCCCGAGTCTCCCACGGGCCCAGCTGTAGAGAACCTTCAGTATAAGGTAGAAGGGAAGTCGGTCACCCTCAGCTGGACGCTTCCCGCCGGAGCAATCGCCTCGGAGATTATCCGCAACAACACGCTGGTGACAACCGTGCCCGCAGCCCAGACTACCTACAGTGTCAGCCGCGAGACCGCCGGCAGCGAGATTTCCTACACCGTAAAGGCCGTCTATGAAGGCGACATCGTGTCGGCCGGCCAGACAGTCCGCTTCACAATCGAGTCTGTACCCGCCAAGGTGGCTCTTCTCATTCCGTGCGACAACGTTGCCGACCTGACCGACGATGACGAGATCGCCGCAGCCGAGTGGTTCCAGACCACCTACGCCACCAACGGCGACATCCTCACCCCGGCCGACATCCCGACTCTGTCGCCCGATGACTATGCGGTAGTCTGGATCAACATCGACCGTGTAGGTCTGCAGCCCGGCTGGCAGAATCTGCCCGAATCTCTCGTCAGCGACGAGGCCGTGGCCGCTCTCACCAAGTATGCGGCCGAAGGCGGCAACCTTTTCCTGACCAAGTTCGCCACCCAGCTCACCGTGCCCTATGAGATCATTGAGGCCCGCTACGCTCCCGGCATCTTCGGCTCGGGTTCGGGCGGCTCCGGCAGCGACAACTGGTGCGTAAACGCCCAGATCGGCTACATGAACCACGAGTCGAATCCATCGCAGTTCTACGATCACCGCGCCGACGCTATCTACAAGGGCATGACAACGCTGCCCGACTACGGACACGAGACGTTCGCGCTCGAAGGTCCGGGCTGGCGTGAGGACCACAACTGCATGTGGGATCTCAACTCCTACAGCTTCGACGGCAACCCCAATACAGTTGTTAACTTCGAGCAGGCAACCAACAGTATCGTGCTCGGGACATGGGCACATGTGGTGGACTATGCCGTTGCCGGCATCGTGCAGTTCCTTCCTACGGCCAACCGCGCCGGCCAGTGCATAGCCATCGGGCTGTCGGCCTATGAATTCGCACAAAACGGCGGCAATCCTTTCCAGGACAACGTCAACCGCCTGACCGAAAACTGTATCTCAGTTCTGAACCAATAACATTCAAGTCTATAGGGTTCCGGAAGCCGACTTCCGACTTCCGGAACCATTAAAACCAACCTAATATAACCTCAATAACCATTATGAAAAAAACGTTACTCGCAACACTTGCCGCCGTGGCTCTGTCCGCTTCGTCAGCCGTAGCTCAGTCGCATCCCGCCATGCTCATCGGCAGCAACAGCATGGATGACCTGAACTTCCAGGAGAAAGCGGCGGCAGACTTCTTCGTAAAGGAGAATCCCGACGGCGTGATCCTCACACCTGCAGATGCCGCCAAAATCAATCCCTATGACATATCGTACATATGGATCCACATCGACCGTCTCAATGTAGGTAAAGGAAATCTGCCCGCTGAATTCACCTCGCCCGAGATTCTCGGCGCGCTGCAGTCATACAGCGAGAACGGCGGAAGCCTTCTTCTCACCAAGCACGCCACGCAGCTTCTTAGCCGTATCGGACGCGTTGACGCCAAGTTTGATCCCAACATCTACGGCGATGGCGACGGCGGTATCGGTACGGATGTCTGGACAGTTCAGCCGCAGATCGGCTTCTGGTTCGTCCGGGAGGACCGCAAGGAAGCGGAAGACTACAATCCTGCCGGCTGCTATGATCATCGTAACCACCCGATATACAAGGATCTCCGCATCTATCCCTGGGTCGACGGCGCAATAAGCTGGGATACCTATCCGATGGAAGGTACAGGCGACGGCACCGAAATGCACCGCGAGGACCACAACTGCATGTGGGATCTCAATGCTTACGCCTACACGGCCGAAGGCGCCAACACCGTTGTTAAATTCGAAGCTGACAACAACTGCGTAGTCCTCGGCCAGTGGGGGCATGTTCAGGACTATGCCGTAGCCGGCATCGTTGAGTTCCTTCCCGCGGCTACCCAGGCCCGCTCCGCCGGCAAGGGTACCATCATCGCCAACGGCCTTGCAGCCTGCGAATGGTCGCCCCGCAGCGGTGTCAACGCCTACCACAGCAATCTTGAGCAACTTACCCGCAACTGCTTCTCATATCTTAATTCAAAGTCGGTCAGCGCGGTGGACGATGCAGAGATAGTAGATATCGAGACTCCTGCAGAATACTACAACCTTCAGGGCGTTTGTGTCCGCGGTGAACTCACTCCGGGGCTATACATCCGTCGCCGGGGCAACGATGTTGCCAAGGTTGTTGTCCGCTAAGGTGCAAGAGACGCTTTCCCAAACCGATTTATGACTAAAGCTGATTATATAATCCGATAGGTCGTTAGATCGAAATTCCCCGGGGATTTTAACTTCGGGGAATTTTTGCTATCTTTGGCCTTCGCTAACAACCGTGAAAAAATTATGAAGATCTACAAACCCCTTATCGCCCTGACTGTCGCCTCGACTGCAGTCTTAGGCGCCGAAGCCTCCCTGGTGGCGCACTACAACATGGACGTGCGGTCTGGACAGATTGTCGAGAGCGTCAGTGGCGAACGCTTCGGCGTTCTTGGCAATTTCGCTCCGGAGAATATGCCGGGAGCGGTCGGCAAGGCGCTCCGCTTTGATGGATATACGTCGTGGGTAAATGCCCGCATCGGTCAGGTCGTGGCGCCCGGCTCTAAAAAAATGACCGTATCGGTCTGGGCCGCGATAGAATCATATCCGATCATTCAGATCGATACTGACACAGACGAGAAAACTGCCATTGTGCAGTGTATCGACGATGCCGCCAAGACGGGCTTCGGCTTTTACGTCGGTTTCGACGGCAAGTGGTCGTTTAGGGCATATGTCTCGGGGTGGCCGGTTGAAATCAAGGTCGATACGCCGTTGCCTACATGGACGTGGAACAATCTGGTTGCGGTTGTCGACTGTGATGCCCGATCACTTAAGCTCTACAACAATGGGGTAGAAGTCGGTTCGACCCGTGCCAACGGTACTCTCTCGCTCGGCCCGGCGCCCCTGACCATCGGCCGTGGCACCCTGTTAAACTACAGCGGCCCCTTCCTCCTTACTTCTTTCAACGGGCTCATCGACGATATTTCCGTATGGGACGAGGCAAAAACGCAGTCGGAGATCGCTTCATGGCGTGCTGAGAACGCACCCGATCTGATAGTGCCGGCATCGCGTTTCGACGGCCAGGTGCTTCGCCCTAAATTTCATGGCATGCCTGCAGCAAACTGGACCAATGAGTGTCACGGTATGACTTACAGCGACGGCAAGTTCCATCTGTTCTTCCAGAAGAACGGCGACGGCCCTTATATGGCCCGTCTTCACTGGGGGCATCTTACGAGCGAGAATCTCTACGACTGGCAGGAGGAACGTATCGCTATCGCCCCCGGCGCACCGTACGATATCAAGGGATGCTGGAGCGGATGTGTTTTTACCGATCCGCAAATCACCGGTTCTCTGCCGGCTATCCTATATACAGGGGTCGATTATGGCCGGGCATCCATCGACTATGCGGCACCCGTCTCGGCCTCGCTGCTCGAGTGGTCGAAGTCGTCGGCGAATCCTATAATCCCGGGGAGACCGGCCGGTCTGAGCGATGACTTCCGTGATCCGTATTTTTTCCGTCACGGCGACAACGCCTACATAATCGTAGGATCTTCCAAAAACGGCGTGGGCACCACGACCCTGCACCGCTATAACGCCTCGAACGGCACCTGGAGCAATGACGGCGATATATTCTTTTCGGGAGCATCGGCCTCACAGGCCGGTACATTCTGGGAGATGCCCACTGTCACGCAGATGCCCGACGGCCGCTGGCTTTTTACCGCGACACCGCTCGGCACGTCGGTAGGCGTCCGTACACTCTACTGGACCGGTACCATCTCCGAGAACGGACACTTCACACCGGCTGCGAACTTTACTGCGCCCCGCGCCGTCGAACTAAACTCGCGCGACGGTTTCGGATTGCTCTCGCCGACCATTTACACACATGAGGACAAGACTATAGTCATAGGCATCGTTCCCGACAAACTTTCCTCCGAAGAGAACTGGAAACTCGGCTGGGCGCACTGTTATTCGCTGCCCCGCGAATGGAGCCTCGACGACCAGGGAGTGCTCGTGCAGAAACCCTACGAGGGTCTGAAAGGCCTGCGCACGGCCACCAAGGTGAGCCGCAGCAACTTCGACCTCTCCGGCACGCTCGACCTCGCTCCCGTCAGCGGACGCCAGGCCGAGATTCTCGCCCGCTTCGAACTGGGATCGTCGCCATTCGGCTTCCGCCTGTTCAAGAATGCCAACGGAGCCGCTACCGCGACTTATACTCCGTCTACCGGTCAGCTCGTTTTTGACTTCAACGGTATCAACCATATTTCGAACGACAACGGCGTCTACAACGGCGTCTACAGTCTGTCGCTGCCCGAATTCCTCCGCGCAGGCCAGGAGCTGAAGCTCAATATCTTCATCGACCACTCGATCATCGACGTCTTCATCAACGACCGCTGGGCCACCTCTATCCGCGTGTTCCCGACCGACGCCGATGCCGACGGCATCGAAGCTTTCGCCAACGGTACGGTCAAGGTGCTCGAACTCAACGCCTGGACTCTCGACCCTAAGAACGGCCAGGGCGGGGTAGGCGACATCACGGCCGACCAGACCCCGACCGATGTTCCCACCGACATTTACACGCCCGCCGGAGTTCTCGTGCGCACGAACACCACCGTAGCCGAGGCGCAGGCCGTCCTCCCCGCCGGCATCTACATCGCCAACGGCCTCAAGTTCGTCGTCAAATAACTATCCTATGAATTATTGATCAATCCCGGCTCCCTTTCGCGGGGGCCGGGATTAATTGTAGGATAGCTATGAAAGTAAGCGGGCCGGATCGCTGTGATCCGGCCCGCTGTATGGGGTTGGTGTGATTGTCGATTATTTGAGGGCGTCCTTTACGGCGTCGTTGGGAACCATCTCTTCCTTGAAGACGTAGGCGCCGGTCTTGGGCGACTTCACCATCTTGATGACTTTGGAGTAGGTGCGGCCTTCGCCCTTCTGCAGTGATGCTACGGTTTTCTTTGCCATATCTCAGAGATTGATTATTTGATTTCTTTGTGGACAGTTACTTTCTTAAGAATCGGATTGTACTTCTTAAGTTCGAGACGCTCCGTGGTATTCTTGCGGTTTTTGGTCGTGATGTAACGCGACGTGCCGGGCATACCGCTTGCCTTATGTTCGGTGCATTCCAGGATTACCTGCACACGATTGCCTTTAGCTTTCTTTGCCATGGTTGGTTAGAATTCTAAATATTTAATATCGTTTTCTTTAAATAACCCCTTATCAATCGCCTGCTTGATAGCGGTATTGAGGCCGAGCTTATTGATGGTGCGAAGTCCGGCGGCCGAGATGGTCAGTACGATCCACGCGTCGCGTTCAACCCAGTAGAATTTCTTGTTGAACAGGTTGACGTTGAATTTGCGCTTGGTGCGACGCTTTGAGTGAGATACGTTGTTGCCCACCATCGCTTTTTTGCCTGTGATTTGACAAATCTTTGACATGGCTTTTGTTACGGTTTATCTTTTTAATTCAATTAGTTAGTCGGTGGCACCTATCGCAGGTCTCATATCACCCGCCGGCGCATCTTTCCGTCGGGCTTTCAAGGATGAGCCACAAATCGAGTGCAAAGTAACGACTTTTTTTTCATTCCGACAAATTATCCGGTACTTATTTTCAGCGTTTTCTAAATTTTTTTATCGACTTTGGAGCATCGGGGAGTATAAAAGAGCCGCACCGGCTGTGTGACCGGAGCGGCTCGGGAGAAATGTCGGTAAGCGGTTTATTTGGCCATGACCAGGCGCGATACGCCGTCGGCGGTCACCAGATAGGTGCCTGCGGCGGGCAGTGTCAGGCAATCGGCGTCGGTTGCTTCGGCCGCGAGCATGCCGGTGACGGTATAGGCGCGGACGGATGCTGCGGGGCGGCTCAGGAGCACTTCGAGACCGCTGACGCGGATGGCCGTCTCGGCGTCGGCGGCCACATCGGCCACGCCGCCGGTGTTGTCGCGGACGGTGTAGCAGGCCAGGCCGTTGCCGGGCGAGTAGAAGTAGAGGCGCACGGTGTACGGGTCGATTGCGACGGCTTCAACGGGCGCGGAGTTTTCGGCCTTGTCCATGGTGCCCATCGGAGTGCGCGGCAGCGTGCACAGGTGCGCCATGGCCGAGTAGTCGTGTGCGCTGTTCTGGCCCAGGACGGCGATGGCCACGGTGCTGCCTTTGGCGGCCGCCCCGGTGTTGTAGGCCACGTAGTCGTAGCCGTTGAGATTGAACAGTGCCATGCCGTTGTCGGTAGTTACGGCTGATGCGGGCGTGGCGGTCAGCTTGGTGACGAGTTCGCCGGTGGTGAAGTCGTAGAGCGAGGCGGTGCCGTTGGCGTGGTCGACGTAGCAGCGGCTTTCGTCGACCGGCAGCAGGCGGGCGCCTGCACCGAAGTTGGCTGTCGAGCCGCTGAATTCCTTGGCCACGGGGCTGCTGACGAGTGTGGCCTCGCCGTCTTCGACTTTCCACAGAAGCATGGCGTTGCGGGTGCTGATCACGGCGAAAATGTAGAATTCGCCCGAGGTGACGTCGCCGTATACGGCGGCATAGTCGACGCGGCGGTGAGCGGGACCGCTGCCTTTGGCCTGGGCGACTTCGGTAAGTTCGCCGGTGGCCATGTTTACGGTGCATACTGAAAGCGGGCGTGTCGACACGGCTCCGGATTCATTGATTACACACAGGTGGCCTCGGCTGTCGAACGTTATCTGATTGCATGGAAGTACGGAGGCGTGGAAGGACTCTCCGGTGAGAGCTATGTCGCGCACGTGCTCGCCGGTGGCGGCGTTGTACTGGCGCAGGTAGGTGTCGGCGTCGCCCTTGTCGGCCGTGCGGCCGGCGATGTACACGAAGTCGCGGTTGGCGGCCATAGAGCGGTGCTGCGAGCCGTCGCCCTCGAAGGCGAGGGCCGAGGGCCCGGACGAGGTCGAGCGGTACCAGGTGCTTTCGACGTCGATGCCGGCGAGGCGTTCGGAGTAGCCGGCGTCGGTGGTGACGGCGTAGCCCTGCTCGGTGCTGCCCACAGGGGCTTCACCCACTTCAAAGGCCGACCTGTCGGACTCTGACGAAAGGAACCGGCGCCCGTGGGCGAACACACGGCATTCGAAGCTGCCTGAGCCGATGATGGCTGTATTCACTTTGAGGCTCGTGGCCGGGGCTGATACATACTCTCCGTAAACGGGATTGTAAAAATCATCCGGCCGCGCAATTTCGACATAGTAGCGTTCGGCATATTTCACGGGTCTCCAGCTTACGGCCACTTCGGTGCCGTCGATGTGCGATCCGTCGGCGGGTGTGATGACATCGGCTTTGTCGCCTACAGTGCGCCTCGGGCAGGTGAAGCTGGCCGGCTTGGTATAGCTGTAGAGTTTGCCGGGTTCGCAGACGGCCACGCGCCAGTATAGAGTCTGGCTGTCGCGGGTCTCGCTCAGATCGGCCGTGACCTTTGTGTCCGTGATGCCGATGAAACTGTGGCGCAATGTCTTGAATTCGGGATCGTCGGATGTCTCTACGATATATTCAGCACCCGCTACGGGAGCCCACGACAGCTCTACGTCCCAGGCGGCGGTCTCACCGTCGGCCGGAGCGATCAGGCGGGTAGCCTGCGAGCGTTCGCCCGAGTAGTTGATTGTGGCGGGTTCGTACTCGAAGCCGTAGCCGTCGTAAACGCATACGGCATACCAGTGGCGCTTGCTCAGTTCCTCGCTCAGAGTGTATGAAGGCTCGTACGTGACGTCGACGAGGTATTTGCCGTCGATTCCGTCGCCATCGGCGCTCCGGGCTTCCTCAAACGATGTGCTCAGCGGCACGGCGTAGACGGTGTAGCGCATAATGGTGTTCTCGCGGGGCTTGGCGGTGGCGTCCCAGCTGATCGTACGGCCGTCGAATTTGCCGCCGGTCGGAGCGGTGTAGGTGACGTGTTCCTTCCAGTCGAGCGGGGGGATGAGTGCCGGACGCTGGTAGACCTTATCCTCGAGCCAGTCGCCCAGCCCGTAGGCTACAGGGCCGTCGAAGTGTGCGGCGCTGAAATATACCTGGCCGGAGGTGCTCGGAGCCAGCTCGCGACCGATCTCGACCTGTGCGACGAACTCGCTCCAGCCGCCGTCGGCGTTGTTGCCGCCGAAAAGCTCCTCGCTCACGCGGTACGATGCCATGGAGATATAGTTGTGGCGTCCGAAGTGGTCGGCCACATACTGCCACCATTCGGCGATCGGAGTAAATGGCGACGAACTCTTGCGGGGCCAGTAGATCTGGGGCGATATGAAGTCAATTGTGCCTTCGTGGAGCCAGGCGAGCGGGTCGGCGTATATCTCGTCGTACTGCCAGTCGTAGCCTGCCGTAGGGGGCTTGACGCCATGCTTTGAGGCTGACTTGCCTGCGGTGCCGGCCGGTCCGATGCCGTAGTGCATGTCGGGGCGGTCGCGCTGTATCATTTCGTATATTTCGGCTACGACCTCGTTGACATTGCGGCGGCGCCAGTCGGCGATCGACAGGCCCGATTTGGCGTCCTGCCACAGCTGGTAGTCGCCGGCGCTTGATCCTTCGGTCAGATGGTCGCCGGGGTAGAAGTAGTCGTCGAAGATCACGCCGTCGATGGCATAGTTGGTGTAGATCTCGCGGATGACGTCGTAGCAGTGCTGGCGGGCTTCCGGAAGGGCAGGGTTGAAGATGGTCCAGTTGCCCGACTTGAGTTCCCAGCCTTTCTCGCGCCATTCCTTGTCGAAAGGCGTGTCGTATTGTGTCCCGTCCTTATTGATGCGGAAGGGATTGATCCAGGCGTATACTTCCAGGCCGCGCTTGTGGCACTCCTCGACGGCGAACGCCAGCGGGTCCCAGCCCGGATCGACGCCGCGGGTGCCCGATACGGAGGCGCTCCAGGGCTCGAGCGACGAACGGTAAAGTGCGTCGGCCAGGGGGCGTACCTGCACGCATATGCCGTTGAAGCGGTGCCGTTTGAAAGTTTCGACATACTCTATGAATGCGGCTTTGGATTTGGTCTCGTCGCCGATATCATACTTGTAGGGCCAGTCAATGCCCATCGCTGCCATCCAGATCGATCGGAATTCCCGCTTGGGAGGGTCGGCCGCCTGTCCGGCGAGTGTCGCGAGCAGCAGAGCGGCCGCGGCAAGTTTTCGAAGTTTCATGGTATTTTTATTTTAATGGTTTTTTCTTGTGGTTTTTCCGCGTTGCAAAGGTACAAAACTTTAATTATCGACCAAATAATTGTGAGCATTATAATTAAAGTATAGCGAAAAATTGCATTATTTTATCGCGCTTTGAATATAAAAGAGCCGCACCGGCTGTGTGACCGGAGCGGCTCGGTAGAAATGTCGGTAAGCGGTTTATTTGGCCATGACCAGGCGCGATACGCCGTCGGCGGTCACCAGATAGGTGCCTGCGGCGGGCAGTGTCAGGCAATCGGCGTCGGTTGCTTCGGCCGCGAGCATGCCGGTGACGGTATAGGCGCGGACGGATGCTGCGGGGCGGCTCAGGAGCACTTCGAGACCGCTGACGCGGATGGCCGTCTCGGCGTCGGCGGCCACATCGGCCACGCCGCCGGTGTTGTCGCGGACGGTGTAGCAGGCCAGGCCGTTGCCGGGCGAGTAGAAGTAGAGGCGCACGGTGTACGGGTCGATTGCGACGGCTTCAACGGGCGCGGAGTTTTCGGCCTTGTCCATGGTGCCCATCGGAGTGCGCGGCAGCGTGCACAGGTGCGCCATGGCCGAGTAGTCGTGTGCGCTGTTCTGGCCCAGGACGGCGATGGCCACGGTGCTGCCTTTGGCGGCCGCCCCGGTGTTGTAGGCCACGTAGTCGTAGCCGTTGAGATTGAACAGTGCCATGCCGTTGTCGGTAGTTACGGCTGATGCGGGCGTGGCGGTCAGCTTGGTGACGAGTTCGCCGGTGGTGAAGTCGTAGAGCGAGGCGGTGCCGTTGGCGTGGTCGACGTAGCAGCGGCTTTCGTCGACCGGCAGCAGGCGGGCGCCTGCACCGAAGTTGGCTGTCGAGCCGCTGAATTCCTTGGCCACGGGGCTGCTGACGAGTGTGGCCTCGCCGTCTTCGACTTTCCACAGAAGCATGGCGTTGCGGGTGCTGATCACGGCGAAAATGTAGAATTCGCCCGAGGTGACGTCGCCGTATACGGCGGCATAGTCGACGCGGCGGTGAGCGGGACCGCTGCCTTTGGCCTGGGCGACTTCGGTAAGTTCGCCGGTGGCCATGTTTACGGTGCATACTGAAAGCGGGCGTGTCGACACGGCTCCGGATTCATTGATTACACACAGGTGGCCTCGGCTGTCGAACGTTATCTGATTGCATGGAAGTACGGAGGCGTGGAAGGACTCTCCGGTGAGAGCTATGTCGCGCACGTGCTCGCCGGTGGCGGCGTTGTACTGGCGCAGGTAGGTGTCGGCGTCGCCCTTGTCGGCCGTGCGGCCGGCGATGTACACGAAGTCGCGGTTGGCGGCCATAGAGCGGTGCTGCGAGCCGTCGCCCTCAAAGGCGATGGCCGAAGGTCCGGACGATGTCGAGCGGTACCAGGTGCTTTCGACGTCGATGCCGGCAAGACGTTCGGCGTAGCCGGCGTCGGTGGTGACGGCGTAGCCCTGCTCGGTGCTGCCCACGGGGGCTTCGCCCACTTCAAAGGCCGATCTGTCGGACTCTGACGAGAGGAACCGGCGGCCATGGGCGAACACGCGGCATTCGAACTCGCCCGAGCCGATGACTGCTGTATTCAGGTCGTATGATGTGGCCGGAGCCGCGATGTTGGCGCTGAATATGGGGTAGTCGAAATTGCCGGGACGGGCAATCTCCAGATGATAGCTTTCGGCGTATTTCACAGGACACCAGGTGATGGTCACTTCCGTGGCATCTATGCGCGTGCCGTTGGCAGGGGTGATGACATTGGCTTTATCGCCTACGGTACGTTTGGGGCAGATGAAGCTGCCAGGCCCGGTGTAGTTGTAGAGCTTGTCGGGCTCGCAGACGGCCACGCGCCAGTAGAGTGTCTGACCGTCGCGGGTGTCGCTAAGGTCAACGGTCACATTAGCGTCGGTGAGATCCGCGAAGCTATAGCGCAGCGTCCTGAAGTCGGGCGTGTCGGATACCTCGACGATGTAGGTGGCGCCGGCCACCGGAGTCCATGAGAGCTCGGCGTCCCAGTCGACCGTGGAGTTATCGGCCGGAGCGATCAGGCGGGTGGCCTGCGAGCGTTCGCCCGAGTAGTTGATCGTGGCGGGAGCGTGTTCGAAGCCGTAGCCGTCGTATACGCAGACTGCATACCAATGGTGCTGGCTCAGTTCCTCGCTCAGAGTGTATGAAGGCTCGTACGTGACGTCGACGAGGTATTTGCCGTCAATTCCGTCGCCGTCGGCACTCATCGCGTCATCAATCGAGGTACTCAGCGGTACGGCGTAGACGGTATACCGCATAATGGTGTTTTCGCGGGGCTTGGCGGTGGCGTCCCAGCTGATCGTGCGGCCGTCGAGCTTGCCGCCCGTGGGCGCGGTATAGGTGACGTGTTCCTTCCAGTCGAGCGGCGGTATCAGCGACGGACGCTGGTAGACTTTGTTCTCGAGCCAGTCGCCCAGGCCCCAGGCTACGGGTCCGTCGAAGTGTGCGGCGCTGAAATATACCTGGCCGGAGGTCTTGCTCTGTGCGAGCTCGCGACCGATCTCGACCTGTGCGACGAATTCGCTCCATCCGCCATCCTCATTGTTGCCGCCGAAAAGCTCCTCGCTCACGCGGTACGATGCCATGGAGATATAGTTGTGGCGTCCGAAGTGGTCGGCCACATACTGCCACCATTCGGCGATCGGAGTAAATGGCGACGAACTCTTGCGGGGCCAGTAGATCTGGGGCGATATGAAGTCAATTGTGCCTTCGTGGAGCCAGGCGAGCGGGTCGGCGTATATCTCGTCGTACTGCCAGTCGTAGCCTGCCGTAGGGGGCTTGACGCCATGCTTTGAGGCTGACTTGCCTGCGGTGCCGGCCGGTCCGATGCCGTAGTGCATGTCGGGGCGGTCGCGCTGTATCATTTCGTATATTTCGGCTACGACCTCGTTGACATTGCGGCGGCGCCAGTCGGCGATCGACAGGCCCGATTTGGCGTCCTGCCACAGCTGGTAGTCGCCGGCGCTTGATCCTTCGGTCAGATGGTCGCCGGGGTAGAAGTAGTCGTCGAAGATCACGCCGTCGATGGCATAGTTGGTGTAGATCTCGCGGATGACGTCGTAGCAGTGCTGACGTGCTTCCGGGAGGGCCGGGTTGAAGATGGTCCAGTTGCCCGACTTGAGTTCCCATCCTTTCTCGCGCCATTCCTTGTCGAAATCGGTGCTGTACTGGCCGCCGGTGTTGTTGATGCGGAAGGGGTTGATCCAGGCATAGATCTCCATGCCGCGCTTGTGGCACTCCTCGACGGCGAACGCGAGCGGATCCCAGCCCGGATCGATGCCGCGGGTGCCCGATACTGAGGCGCTCCAGGGCTCGAGCGACGAGCGGTAGAGCGCATCGGCCAGGGGGCGTACCTGCAGACAGATGCCATTGAAGTTGTGGCGTTTGAAATTTTCGATATATTCGATCAGGTCGGCTTTGGCGGTAGCCTGAGCAGAGGCCGATGTGCCGACGGCGGCGCTTCCGCGCGGCCAGTCGATACCCATTGCGGCCATCCAGATCGAGCGGAGTTCCCTTTTCGGGGGTTCGGCGGCCGCGCTGCCGAGTGTCGCGAGCAGCAGTGCCGCGGCGGCAAATTTCCGAAGTTTCATGGTCTTATGGTTTTGTATGGATGAAAATACAGTTGTTTTACCACGCAAAGTTACAAAACTTTAGCTTCAGACCATTGCTTTTGCGGTTTTTTAACTAAAATTCGTGTGAAAAGTGCAATACAAGATGTGAATTTTGTCAAATTGCCGAAGCGGGAGCTGTGTCGGAGCTATCGGCGCTTTCCGCGGCGGCAATGTCGGCTTCCGCGCTCCGGCGGAATATGCGGCCTACGATCTGGGCGATGGCACCGTCGCCGGTGATGTTGCAGGCGGTGCCGAACGAGTCCATGGCTATATAGAGCGCTATCATCAGCGCGTTGTCGGCCTCGCTGAAGCCGAGCATCGTAGTCAGCAGCCCGAGCGATGCCATTATGGCGCCGCCCGGAACGCCCGGAGCGGCGATGATGGTGATGCCGAGCATGGCCACGAAGCCGGCGAACATCGTCAGGTCAAAATTCATGCCGTGAGTGATCATCAGGGCGAGCGCGCAGCAGACGATCTTGAGCGTCGACCCCGACATATGTATAGTGGCGCACAGCGGTATGACAAATCCGGCGACCGCCGGGTTGACGCCCGAAGCTACGGTCTGGCGCAGAGTCACGGGTATGGTGGCCGCCGACGACTGGGTGCCCAGCGCGGTGAAATAGGCCGGCATCATGGTCCACAGCGATCGGAAAGGGTTCAGGCCCGAGAACAGCGACGCCAGCAGGTACTGGGCTATCAGCACGGCCACGTGCAGTATGAAGATCACTACGATGATGCCGGCGAAGGTCTTCAGCACGCCTCCGACCATGCCTGCCACGGTCATGTCGAGGAATATGCCGAAGATGTAGACAGGCAGGCACGGTATGATCACTCCCGAGATAGCGCTGCGGATCACGCCGCGGAAGTCGTCGAGCACGCGCCTCAGGGCGTCGGACCGCAGGCGGGCGCAGCCGAGACCGAGCAGAAATGCCAGCACCAGGGCCGTCATGACGGTGAACATGGGCTCGATCTCGATGGTGAAGTACGGTGTAGGCGATGTGGCGGCTGTCAGTGTCTCGGCGGCGATATAGCCGTCGGTCCCGATGATGAGCGGGAAGCTTGCGGATGCTGCGAAGTAGGCGGTAAGACCCACGGCCACGGTCATGGCATATGCGATGAGGGCCGTGACCACAAGCATCCGGCCTGCCTTGCGGCCCAGTTCGGCGATGGCCGGCGCCACGAAGCCCACGATGAGCAGCGGTATCAGGAAGCCGAGAAAGGCCGAGAAGATCGAGTTGAATGTCGCGAAGCACCGCGTGAGCCAGTCCGGAAAGATGTAACCGGCGCCGATGCCGGCGGCTATGGCGATGAGGATGCGGGGGAGGAGTCCGAGGCGGATTTTCATGAGGAGGTATCGGTTTGAGGTTGGGATTCGGTCGAGGACTGCGGCGGCACGAGACGGGCGCTGAATTCCCACAGTGCGTATATGGGGATGAACACGGCGAAGAGCGTGAACGGATCGCCCGTCGGTGTGATCAGTCCGGCGGCTATGAGGAGCGCCACTATGGCGTGGCGGCGGTATCTGGCGAAGAACGTTCGTGTCAGGAAGCCCATCTTGCCGAGCAGCCACGCCAGCAGCGGCAGCTCGAACACGGCGCCCATAAGCAGGATCAGGGTGAAGAAGTTGTCCATGTACGAATCGAGCGTGATCATCGGCGTGATCGTCGGGCTCAGACTATAGGTGGCCAGGAAGCGGAGCGCGAGGGGGAACACCAGGAAGTAGCCGCAGGCCACGCCGGCGTAGAACATGAGGTTGCCCCACACGAATGCCCGGCGGATACCGCGCCTTTCCTCAGGATAAAGCGCCGGCGACACGAAGCCCCACAGCAGGTAGATGATCACCGGGAAGGCGAAGATCACCGCCGCCCAGCACGAGGCCGACAGGTGCATGTAGAACTGCGACGCGAGTTCGATGCTGACAAGATGCAGGTCGAACGGCGCCGCAGGGTCAAAGCCAAGCGGACTGCCGGCCGCTATGGTGTCGAGCAGCCGGTAGAAGGGAAAGTCGGGGCGGCATGGAGCCATGATGACGCGGTCGAACAGCTGCGGCATCACGCAGAACGACGCTATGCCGAAGGCGAGAATCACCCCGGCGATCTTAAGAAGCACTCCGCGCAGGGCGTCGAGGTGGTCCCAGAACGTCATTCCCTTGTTTTCCGACATGTATGTGGCTTACTTGCTTTCGCTTTTAGTCTCGTTATCGACAGGCTTGTTGATCTCATCGCGGGCATCGTTGAGGCCCTGCTTGAACGAGTGGACGCCCTTGCCGAGACTGCGCATCAGCTCGGGGATCTTCTTGCCGCCGAAGAGCAGCAGGACTACCAGCACGACGATCAGCAGCTGCGTGCCGCGCAGATTGCCCAGGAACAGCGGTATCATGTTTATCAGTGTCATATCCGTAAATGTTTCTTTTTCCAACGTAAAGTTACGCAATTTATTTCAATCGGGCTCCCGCTCCGCCGGCATTTTTATAAATTTAACTATAATGACGGATTTGAGTCCGGAGGCCGCGCCGGCTACAGAATGTGAACGAAAATAGACTTTTTGTTGACAGATGTTTTGCGGAAAGCCGGAATTTCGCTATCTTTGCCACCGAATTATTAACCATAGGCAAACGAGGTTTGCATCGATTATCACTATGAAAAAGCTTTACTTACTGACACTGGCTGCTGCATTCGGCTTGCAGTCCAATGCCGCTGTCCCATTCCGGAACGGTACGACACCCCAGCTGGCGCGCCCGCATGTTCAGGCTCCCGCGCTGCGCGCTCCCGAGACCAAGGTTCTGTTCGAGGAAGACTTCTCGAAGTTTACCGACGGCACTGAGGAGTCGCCCGCGGCCTGCATCACCGCCGACGGCAACTATCACATCTCCGACGCGCTGACCGCGCAGCCCGGCTGGACCGGCAACGGCGTCTATCCCGCCGGAGGCTGCATCGTTCTCAAGCCCTGGAAGATCGACGACGAGACGTCGCGCGGCGGCAACCTTACGACTCCATCGACGTTGCTCAACGGCACGGCCACCCTGACATTCCGCGCCAGGAAATTCGGCACGGCGCCCGCTTCGATGTGGGTGGCCGTGTGCGACGACTATTACGGCCCCGGCGACGACCAGGAGGACTATCCGCTGACCGACCAGTGGCAGACATTCACTTTCGTGGCGACTCACGCCGCGCTCGATATGGAATCATACATACAGATCACGTGTGAGGATGGCGAATGCGTGCTCGACGACGTCAAGGTGACCCTGTGTATGGACCGCATCGACAAGCCTTCGGCCGATCCGGCCGTCAACCTTTCGCCCACAGCCTTCAGGGCTTCGTGGAGCGAGGTGCAGGGTGCCGAGGGCTACCTGCTGACAGTGCAGTGTACCGAGGCCCCCAAGGTAGTCGAGACCGGCGAGATCGTCGAGAGTTTCGAAGGCCTCAGCCTAAGCGCCGACGGCCGGAAGATCGACACCGCCGCCCCCGGCTATCCCGCGGGCTGGAAGATAGACGTTTCCTCCAACGGTGCGCAGGACGCCACAACCGATCCCTCGGAGGTAGCTTCCGGAGCGAAGGCCATATACTTCGACGCCGTGGGTGACTTCATCGAGACTGCGGACGCACCCCTGCCGCTCGACGGCCTGTCGTTCTGGGCTAAGCCCGTAGGTCCCGACGAAGTCGAATACGGCAATATGTCGCTCATAAAGGTCGAACTCTACAAGAGCTCTACAGACACATGGGATCATGTGGCCAACCTTTATTACGCGAACTTCGGCTACGACGGCGAGGGCGGCGTATACACGCTCGACCCGATGACGTTCACCGACGATATCACCCGTGTGCGCCTGACCATGCTCCAGCAGGGCACCAAGAAATTCGTCATTGACGACATCAGGCTGCACTACCGTACACGCGGCGCAGTGTCGAAACTTCTCGATGACTTCCGCGTCGACGGTACGGAATACGACGTGACCGGCATAGTCCCTGAAAACGATTACGAATATTCGGTCAAGGCATTCATGGGAGATATCGTGTCGGAACCGTCGTACCCTGTATGGGTCGACGGCATTACGGGGCTTAAGGTCGTGAGCCACGAACCTTCGGACGTCACCAAGACGTCGTTCACCGCTTCGTGGGAGCCTCTCGGCCATGCCACCGACTATACTGTAAGCCTCAGTCAGGTGATCGCACCAGAGAAAGATCTTGAAGGAGTCGTCGTGTTCGAAGAGGACTTCGACGGCATCACCGAAGGCACTGTCGACAACCCCGGTACCGACTGGATGTCGCCCAAGGACTTCGGAGCGGCCGGCTGGACCGGGATCTCGTGGTGCGCCACCCAGCCCGCATGGGCCGCAGGCATGATCGGCACGACCGGCACGCATTATTGGCTCGGCACGGCAGGTCTGATCTTCACGCCCGCCCTTGACCTTTCGTGCTACGATGGCCGCGGCATCGTTGTCGAGGGCACGTTCGTCACCACGGTGGCCGACCTCTCAGCCGCCGGACTTGCCGAGAGCGAGGGTATCTTCGCAATGCTCATGAACAGCTACACCGACACCCAGGCCATCGCTTCCGGACTGCTCGAAACCCCAGTCGCAGGCACCAACAAGGGCACCATCACCATTTCCAACGTACCTGCCGACGCCGATCTGTCGAATGTGATCATCGCGTTCATGGATAAGAGCGGCCAGATGTTCTTCATCGACGATGTCAAGGTGACGATGAACGTGCCTGCCGGCAAATCGCTCATCACGCCTCTCGAAGTCGTGACCGTTCAGAAAACCTCACATGAATTCCAGAACCTGAATCCTGACTTCGACCATGCGTTCCAGGTTACGGCCAGCACATCGCGCAACTTCTACAACTATATGTCGCTTCCTTCCGACGTCCGGGTCGTCAAGACATCGTCGGCCGGTGTCAGCGACGTTGAGGCCGACAGTGCCGCCCCCGAGTACTTCAACCTCCAGGGCATGCCCGTGCCGGCAGACGCACTCGTCCCAGGCATCTATATCGAACGCCGCGGCGCCGTCACCCGCAAGGTGCTCAAGCGCTGAGCCGGTTGATACCTTATTAATGAACGACCGCGGTTCCGGTGTGACCGCGGTCGTTTTTGTTCGATAATTCTGCGAAAGTTGGCAATTACGGAAATTTTTCCGTAACTTTGCGGCCGATTTAGATAATTACATTTATAATTAGGTATGAAAGCATACGTTTTCCCCGGACAGGGCGCACAGTTCGTAGGCATGGGCAAGGACCTCTACGAGACCAACGAAGCCGCCCGCGACCTTTTTGAAAAAGCAAACGACATACTCGGTTTCCGCATCACCGACCTGATGTTCAATGGTACTGACGAGGATCTCCGACGCACAGATATTACCCAGCCTGCGGTGTTCCTGCACTCTGTGGTGCTCGCCAAGGCTCTTGGCGACGACTTCCGTCCCGACATGACAGCCGGTCACTCGCTCGGCGAGTTCTCGGCACTCGTCGCTGCCGGCGCCCTCAGCTTCGAGGACGGCCTGCGCCTCGTGTCAGCCCGCGCACACGCCATGCAGAAGGCCTGCGAGCTCAAGCCCTCGACCATGGCCGCCATCATCGGGCTGCCCGACGAGAAAGTCGAGGAAGTGCTCAAGGGCGTTGATGGCGTGGTCGTCTGCGCCAACTACAACTGCCCCGGCCAGATCGTCATCTCCGGCGAGGAGCACGCTATCGACGCGGCATGCAAGCTGCTCAGCGAGGCCGGCGCGCGCCGCGCACTTAAGCTCAAGGTCGGAGGCGCGTTCCATTCGCCGCTCATGGAACCTGCGCGTGCCGAACTGGCCGCCGCCATCGAGAAGACGGAATTCCATACTCCTGTCTGCCCCGTATATCAGAATGTCGATGCCAAGCCCCACACCGATCCGGTCGAGATCAAGGCCAATCTCGTGGCTCAGCTCACTTCGCCTGTCCGCTGGACCCCCTCCGTGCAGCAGATGGTGGCCGACGGTGCCGACGAGTTCACCGAACTTGGCCCGGGCAAGGTGCTTCAGGGCCTTGTCTCTAAGATCGACAAGACCGTCGCCGTAGCCGGCCGACAGTAAACCGCGCCTTCATCAGGGTCTTTTTACCGGCCTCCTGGACATTGTCCCCGTATCTGAAAGATATGCCCTCTTGGAAGCAGACGCTCATAGTCTGCTTATCAAGAGGGCTTTATCATATTCATGAATTTTATTTCAACGCTTCCAGGTAGTCATTGTAGAAAGTGCGTTCGGGGTGTCGTGCCAGGCGATTTTTGATTTCTGACGTGAGATATTCGCGCTGCTTCGGTGGAAAATCTGACAGTACATTATACCATGGAATTGTTTCGTTGGCCATATCTATTCCTTTCAGCATGATTTCAGCAGCTTCGTCGTACTGCCCTTTTTCAATGAGCAGTTGCGCAAGAGCGGTGTGGTGATATGGAAAATCCGTCAGCGTGGAACAGCTCGACTTATAAACTTCGATGGCTTCGTCGATCTTGTTCTGATTTGAGTAAAGGCTCTGTGCGAGGCGCGTATAAGACTCTACCTCATCGGGCTGCAGCTCGATAGCCTTGCGAAAATCGTCGCAGGCTCTGTCGTACTGCCGTTCGTAGATGTCGAGATAGACACCGCGTTTGAGCCATGTGCGGTAATCTCCGGGATTGGCCGCTACGGCACTGTCGTAGTAGACGATTGGCTGCTGCAGCAGATCGCGGTACTGATCGCCGTTATAAGTAGATATCATGGCAAGCCGCAGATAAGTCTCGGCTATTGCCGCACTGTCGTCGGCCTCGAAATAGTCGAGGGCATTCAGGGAGAAGTCAATGGCATCGAATGTCTTGTCGACATTATACGCCACATCCGATATTTTGCTGTAAATGTATCCGTTGCGGGGAAATTCCTCGGTGGCGAGGATGAAGTAGTCGACCGCTGTCTTGTACTGGCGGTTGTTCATCGCCTCGACCCCTTTACGGTAGTTTTCGGAGTCGGGTTCGGCGGCAAAAGCCATTGGCCGACATAGGAGTAAGGCGGAGATGAGGGCGGTTTTGAGTATTTTTTTCATTGAAGTGTGATGTTGGTGTTTCGAACGGGTCAGCGGGGCAGGAGCTCGAACGAGGTGACGTAGACTTCGTGGATGGTGTGCTTCTGCGTGGCGCGGTCTTCCCAGACGCGGGAACGGAGCGAGCCTTCGACGAGCAGGCGGGCTCCCCGGCGGATGTATTTTTCGGCGAATTCGGCGTTGGCGTCCCACATGACGATGCGGTGCCAGTCGGTGCGCTCGGCCACCGGTTTGCCGTCGGCGCCGGTGTGTGCCGGCTCGCGCGTGGCGAGCGAAAATTCGGCGACGGGTCGCGTGCCTATGTAGCGGATTGCCGGATCCTTGCCGGCGAATCCCGAGAGTATGACCTTATTCATGGCACGATGCAAGTAAGCCTTCGATGACGGCGTTGCTGAAGCCGGCGCGCTCCATGGCCAGCAGGCCCCGGATGGTCGTGCCGCCGGGAGTCGTAACCTGGTCGACAAGCTTCTCGGGATGGCCGCCGCTCTGCTCGAGCATGGCGGCTGCGCCCTGCAGCGTGGCGCAGATGTAGCCGACGGCGTCGGAGGGGCGGAATCCCATGGCGACGGCGCCCTCGGTTGCGGCGCGCACGTAGCGCAGCGCATAGGCGAGTCCGCAGGAGCAGAGTGCTGTGGCCGGTCCCATCAGCTTTTCGTCGATCACGGCCGTCTGGCCCAGCGTCGACAGCGCGTCGAGCAACCGGGCGCGGACGGCTTCGCCGGTATCCTCGGAAAAGCACACGAAGGTCATCGACTCGCCTACGGAAATTGCAGTATTGGGCATCATGCGGGCCGCATGGCATCCTGCGGGCAGCCGTATGTCGGCCAGGCCGACCTGCGGCGCGAGCGTCACTACCAGAGCGCCGGCACTCAGAGCCGGCGACACCTCGGCTATGACATCGGTGCACTGCGCAGGCCGCGTGGCTATGAAGACGATGTCGGCGCCCGCGGCAGCTTCAGCGTTCGAAGTCGTGACGGCTACCGACGGATATTTTGCAGCCAGGCGCTCGAGCTTATCGGCGTGCGGATTGGCCACGACTACTTCATAATTCGATTGCGAAAGTCCGGCGGCGATGGCGCTGCCCATGTTGCCGGCTCCTATGATTGCGATTTTTGTCATGACGTATGATTGGTTTATTTTGTTTAACTTATCTGAGGAATTTCGGCGGGAGCATGAAGATGCCGAACGACAGACCCACGTTCCACTTGCTGCCCTCGGCCGTGGCGTAATTGACGTAGCCGGCCAGGGTGCCGAACGGGAAGTGGTAGGCGACGGCTGCCTCGCAGAAGGCTTCCGGACGGCCTATCCAGCGTCCGTACCGCGCTGTGCGGTCAGCGGTTTCCTCGATTTTGCGGATCGGCACGAAACAGTAGCCACCGACGCGGGCGCTCAGATTGGAATTGATGTTATAGACGGGTGTAAGACCTGCCGATACGAAGCTGTTGGCGCGGAACGAGGCGCGGAAGGCATTGTTGCTCGACGGGGTGGGGCAGAAGGCCGGTGCCGACGCTATGGTGGCGCTGTAGGTCGGCAGCAGCTTCCTGGTCGATAGCATGACGTCGGTCTCTATGCCGAGCGCGAAGGATTTGCTCAGAGCCGGGAAGAAACGGCCCGAGAACTCGGCCTGCACCCATTTGGGATGCGTTACGGCGATGTCCGACGGCACGTTGGTGATGTCGGTCCGCGTGGTGCCGGTCATACCCATGACGGTCAGAGCCATCTGGCGTCCCGAACGCGGAAACGACACCTCGTCGAGAGTCGACGACGAATAGCGTGCGATGGCCTGCCACAGGCGCGAACGCGAGCGAAGCCGCCCCAGGCTGTAGCCTTCGAGGCTGTTGTCGCGGTAATACGAATCGCGTACCGAACCGTAGCCGGCGCCGATATCGATTTTGCCGCTTCGTCCGGCAGCCATGCTCCAGAGCACCCGGCCGAAGTACTCGTGGCTCAGTAGAAAGGTCGGATACTTGTCGCTGTAGAATACATGGTCGTTTTCGTAAAACTTGCTGCGCGATACCACAGCCTGCATCGCGATGGCCGACGGCAGCGGTGTGTGCAGATAAATACGTCCGTCGAGGCGGCCGGCCATGGTGGTCTGGCCGATCCATCCGCTCACGGACGCATCCAGGCTGCTGAAGCTCAGCGAAGAATAGCCTGCGCTGAAATACAGATAGCTGCTCGTCGACGAGGTGATGTAGCCGCCGACCGAACCCTTGAAGCGCCCTTTGACTGCGGCTTTCAGGTCGAGCGTGAACAGGCCGCTCGTGTCGTTGTAGACAGCCTGTGGGTACAGATTGCTGATCTTTCCCGACGAAATGGCCCGGTAGAAAGCGTCGCGGGCGCGGCCGATACCGATGGTGTCGCTGTCGGCTGTCGGGTGAAACAGATAACGGATGTATTCGTTCTGACGCTGTGACCCGCCGGTGACGTTCACGTGGTCGAAGCGCACGTAGGGCGACTGCGACTTGAATATGTCGCGCCGCATGGTGCGCACCCCGGCTGCCGTGCGTGTGTGGATGCGCGCCTTGATCGAGTCCATCATCGACATGGCATGGTCGTAGCCGATGCGGTAGATCTCGCGTGCGCGCGGGAAGTCGAGCAGCGAGAAGCGGTCGAGATCGATGCGCATATAGATACCCTCGTCGTCGGGCAGCGGCTCCGCGTGGCCCTGGATGACCAGCTTGTCGAGCTGGTCCATCAGCGACGTCTGCGGCCCTTTGTCAGACGAGCCGACGTTGACACCGATCATTATCGACGGAGCGAACTCATCGCGCATCACTCCTACGGGAAAATTGTCGTAAATGCCGCCGTCGTAGTAGAGCGTGTCGTCGATGGCTATCGGCTGGAAGATGATCGGGAACGTCATCGAGGCGCGGATGGCGTCGCCGAGGCTGCCGCCGCGGAACACCCGCTTGTGCTTGGCGTCGACATTCGAGGCCACGCAGCGGTACGGGACAAACAGCCGGTCGAAGTCGCCCCCGCACTGCGCCGTGTAGGCCGCGAACAGATCCATGAACGCGAAGCTCATCGGCAGCCCCGAGATGATCGACTGCGGCACCGAGTCGGCCCCCCCGCCCTTCGCCGACAGCGGCACGGTGAACATCGTCGGCGACGGCTCCTCGCGGTTGAAATAGAACGTCAGCGCCGGGTCGATGCGCCCCGTCGACCAGTATCTGAACCCGTCGCTGAGCAGCATCTCCAGCATTTCTTCCGTCGTGTAGCCTGCGGCGTACAGCCCGCCGACTATCGCACCCATCGACGTGCCCGCGACGTAGTCGATCGGTATGTCGTTGTCTTCGAGAGCCTGGATTACACCGATGTGGGCGATGCCCTTGGCTCCGCCCCCGCTGAGCACCAGTCCCACCGACTGATGGCACGGGTCCCCGGACCCGGCGGCGGCCCCCAGGACCGCCGCCAGCAATGTGATGAATACTATTGACAGATGCCGCATAATGTGACTTCGACTTTTGTTAATTTTAACAAATCCCCGCTCGCTTTTGTTCACAGCCGCAAAGTTAATGTTTTCCCCCGCTCCGTCAAAATTTCCCGCCAAAAATAGTTTTTATGCCGTAATTCGCACTTATGGAGCGGCGGTGCCGAAAAAATTTTGTAACTTTGCGGTGTGAAAGCATGCCTGCATAAAATGTCTTTGGCCGTGGCCCTCGCCGTGGCGCTCGTGTGCGGCACCGTGCTGCAGCATCATCACCACGATGCCGACGGCTCGATGTGCCTCGCGGTGGCGTGTCACGACTGCCTGTGTCATCATCAGCACGACGCCCCGGTATGTGACGGACACGACTGCCCCGGCCGCGGCTGCGGCGACGGCTGCGGCATGCACCTCGACAGCTTCTGCTGCGGCCATCAGGACAGTGCCGCCGTGCCGGCCGTACACGACATGCTGCTGTGCGACGCTTTCGTCGTCGACCTGTCGGCCTGCGGACGCCTGCAGGACGCCCCCGCAGGATACGCCCGGCCCGCGGCGCGGGCCGTAGCCGCCGGCCACCGGCTGACGGCGGGGCTGCGCGCCCCTCCGGCTGATAATCTTTGCTGAGAAATACACAGGATTATCAACCGAATCATTGAAATACAGATGAAAAAGACATATCTGCTGGCGCTCGCTGTAGCGGCAGCATCAATGGCCCTGGGCGGCTGCCGGGGCAATGACAATTCGGAACTCGCCCACCACCATCACGAGGGCGAGGAGCATGCCGGTCACGACCACGAAGGTCACGACGAGGCTGCCGATCACGAAAGAAATCACAACGAAGGCGAAAACAAGCACGATGCCGATGTTATAGTACTCGAACCGGCGCAGGCCGAGCGTTTCGGCGTCGCCACCGCCGAGGCTAAGATGCAGCCGTTCGCCGGAAGCATCAAGGTCAGCGGTTCTGTCAATCTGTCGGCCGACGCATCGGCCGTCGTGACGGCTCCCACATCCGGGACGGTGACTTTCACCCGCGGAATCAGCGTAGGCTCGGAGGTCCGTGCCGGCGCGGCGATAGCCTCTGTCAGGGGTACGGCGGTCAGCGGTGCCAACTACGATCAGGTGGCACGCGCAGAGCTCGAGTCGGCCCGCGAACAATATGAGCGATACAAGAATCTGTATGACAAACGCATGGTGACCAAGACTCAGCTCGACAACGCCCGTGCCGCCTACGACCGCGCCCGCGCGGCCTACAGCCCGGCTGCGGCCGGCGGTGCGGCCACGTCGCCGATTTCGGGCATGATCACCGCGCTGAATGTCGCTTCCGGCCAGTATGTCGAGGCCGGCCAGCCCATCGCCTCGGTGGCCAAGTCCGACGCGATGACCCTGACGGCCGACGTACCGGCCCGCTACGCCTCGAGGCTCGCCGGCGTGACCGACGCCCGCGTCGTCGACCCCGCCACCGGCCGGAGCTTCCTTGTCAGCGAGGTCGGAGGCCGGCGGCTCAATACCTCGGCCGCCGGCGGGGCCCGCGGCTATCTGCCCGTGATGTTCAGCATGCCTGCCAAGGCGCAGATCGTGCCCGGAACGGCCGTGACAGTCTATCTGCTCGGCCAGGGAACCGCCGCCGAACAGCTGACCGTACCCGTCAGCGCCCTTTATGAGCAACAGGGCGACTACTGCGTGTTCGTGCGCCTCGACGAGGACTGCTACCGCCGCGTGCCGGTCACTGTCGGCGAGAACGACGGCAGCGATGCCGTTATTCTGAGCGGTCTCGAACCGGGCGAAAATGTCGTTTATTCCGGTGTGACGGCCGTGCGCCTTGCAGGTGCCTCCGGCGCCATTCCCGCCGGCCACTCACACAGCCATTAAAGTCCTGAACCATGCTTAACAAGATTATACACTGGTCGCTGATCAACCGCCTCAGCGTGGTGATCCTGTCGGCGATCATATTTGTGGCGGGCTGCATAGTGCTCGTCAGGACAGAGGTCGACATCTTCCCCGACCTGAACGCTCCGACTGTGACCGTCATGACCGAGGCCCCCGGCATGGCCCCCGAGGAAGTCGAGACAATCGTCACATTCCCGATCGAAACGGCCATGAACGGCGCTACCGGCGTTCGCCGCGTGCGTTCGGCCTCGTCGACCGGCTTTTCGGTCGTGAATGTCGAGTTCGACTGGTCGACCGACATCTATGTCGCCCGTCAGACCGTAGCCGAGCGCCTTGCGCTGGTAGAGCTGCCCGCCAATGTCGCCGAACCCGTCATGGGCCCGCAGTCGTCGATTCTCGGCGAAATGATGATCATCGGTCTGACGGCCGACACCACTTCGATGCTCGATCTGCGCACGATTGCCGACCGCGTCATCGCGCCCCAGCTGCTCGCCATGGGCGGTGTGGCGCAGGTGTCGGTCATGGGCGGCGACGCGCGCGAGTTCCAGATTCAGTTCGACCCCGTGCGGATGAAGGCCTACGAGGTGAGCCTCGATGAAATGACCGCGGCCGTCGACGGTCTGAACGACAACGCACGCGGCGGCATCATCTACGACTACGGCAACGAATACCTCGTCAAGGGCGAGATCAACACCAACTCGGTCGACGAACTCGGCAGCGCCGTCGTGCGCAGCGACGAGCGCGGCATAGTCACCGTGGCCGACGTGGCCGACGTCGTGATCGGCGGCGCGCTGCCGCGCCTGGGCGTGGCGTCGGTCGACGCGAAACCTGCCGTGCTGGTGACCGTCACTAAGCAGCCGGGCGTCGGCACGATCAACCTCACCGAAAAGATCGAAGAGCGGCTGGCAGAGATCAAGTCGACCCTCCCGGCCGACGTGGTCATCTCGTCCGACATATTCAGGCAGAGCGAATTCATCGACAACGCCATATCCAACCTTCAGGAGGCTTTGCTCGAAGGCGCCCTGTTCGTGATCATCGTGCTCTTTTTCTTCCTGATGAACGTACGCACGACCGTCGTGTCGGTCATTGCCTTGCCGCTGTCGATCCTTATTACGGTGCTTATCCTCCACTTCATGGGCTACACCATCAACACGATGAGCCTGGGCGGCATCGCCATCGCCATCGGCTCGCTCGTCGACGATGCCATAGTCGATGTCGAGAACGTCTACAAGCGGCTGCGCGAAAACCGGCGCCTGCCGCGTGGCGAGCGGCGCCCCGTGCTGAAGGTCATCTACGAGGCTTCGGCCGAGGTGCGCATGCCTATCTTCAACTCGTCGCTTATCATCATAGCGAGCTTCATGCCCCTGTTCTTTCTCCACGGCATGGAGGGGCGTCTGCTCATTCCCTTAGGCGTCGCGTTTATCGTGGCGCTGGTAGCTTCGACGGTCGTGGCCCTGACGCTCACGCCGGTGCTGTGCTCGTATCTGCTGACTTCCGACAAGAAGGAGGAAAGCGAGCTGAGCCGCGATCCGTGGGCCACGCGCCATTTGCGTAAGTCATACTTGGCGGCATTGGGCTGGACCCTTAAGCACACCCGGGCAGTGCTCATTTCGGTCGGCGTGCTTTTTGCTGTCGCCGTCGGCTTGTTCTTCACGCTCGGCCGCTCGTTCCTGCCGATGTTCAACGAGGGCTCGCTGACCGTCAACATCGCTACACTCCCGGGTGTGTCGCTTGAGGAAAGCGACCGAATCGGCCGTATCGCCGAGGAGATCGTCATGTCGGTTCCCGAGGTGAAGACAGTGTCGCGCAAGACCGGCCGCGCCGAGCTGGCCGAACATTCGTTCGGCTCGAACGTCAGCGAACTCGACGTTCCCTATGAACTGAAAGACCGCACCCGCAACGAGATGGTCCGCGAGATCCGTTCGCGTCTGACTGAGCTGCCCGGTGTCAATGTCGAGATCGGCCAGCCCATCTCGCACCGTATCGACGCCATGCTCTCGGGCACCGAAGCCAATATAGCCATCAAGATATTCGGCGACGACCTCTCGAAACTTTACCGCCTCGGCACGGAACTCAAGGAGGCCGTTAAGGACGTCCCGGGACTGGTCGACGTCACCCTTGAGCAGCAGGTCGAACGCCCCGAGCTGGTGATCAAGCCTCGGCGCGAGCTGCTTGCACGCTACGGCATCACCATGGGACAGTTCAGCCGCGCTATCTCCACTACGATTTCAGGTACCCGCGTGTCGCAGGTCTACGAAGGCGGCCTGCCCTATGACATCGTGCTGATCGCAAATCCGGGCTCGCGCTCGACGCTCGATGCCATCGACGATATCATGCTCGACTCGCCTTCAGGCAAAGTGCCGCTGTCGGCCGTGGCTGAAATATCGTCGAAGGCCGGCCCGAACACTATCAACCGCGAGAATGTAAAGCGACGCCTGGTCATATCGGCCAATGTTGACGGCCGCGATCTCCGCGGCGTGGTCGAGGATATCCGCCACCGCGTTGACGAAAAGCTGCAGTTGCCCCCCAATTACTACATCACCTACGGCGGACAGTTCGAGAGCGAGGCCGAGGCTTCGCGTACGCTGCTGCTCACGTCGCTGTGCGCCCTGCTGGTGGTGCTGATGCTCCTTTACGGCCAGTTCAGGAACTGGACCGAGTCGCTTGTCATCCTGCTCAACATTCCGCTGGCCATGATCGGAGCCGTGTTCATACTCGTTTTTACAGGAGGCGAGCTCAACATTCCGGCCATCATAGGCTTCATCTCGCTGCTGGGCATCACGACCCGCAACGGCATGCTGCTCATAAGCCGCTACAACTCACTGAAGGCCGAGGGCGAAGACCTTGACCGGCGTGTGATGCACGGCTCGGGCGACCGTCTGCTGCCGATCGTGATGACGGCGCTGACCTCGGCACTTGCGCTCATTCCGCTGGCAATCAACGGCGACAAGACCGGCAACGAGATCCAGTCACCTCTCGCCACCGTCATTCTCGGCGGACTCGTCACCTCGACGATTCTCAACGTATTTGTAATCCCGGCGGTATACCGCCTCATAAACCGAAAGGAGAAGAAATGATACGCAAAATACTGATCGGCTTGCTGCTGGCGCTGCCGGCGATCGCCCTTGCCGAGGAGCCTGAAATATCTGCACAGTCTCATTTAAACGAAGTGATAGAAAAAATCCTTTCAGCCGACGGTACCATTAGCAGCCGCGTTATTACTATAAAAGCAGAGCAAGAAGAGGCGCAGGCCGAAAATATGGCGCCCAGTCCCGAAATCGAATTCGAGCATCTTTGGGGGCGGGGCCAGAACCGATGGTCAGCGTCTGTGACTCAGGAAATCGAATGGCCCGGACTCTACCGTAGCCGTTCGCGACAGGCACAGATCCAACGTTCTAAATCCGAGGCGTTGTACGGCATTTATGTTGCGGATCGGGCACTGACGTTGAAGCTCATATTTATAGATCTTGTAAATGCCAACCTAAGATGTCAGCTTTATAGGGAAATAGCTGATAATATCGATAGCATCGCTTCAGCTACTCAGATATCCTATGATATGGGCGAGGCTACTGTCCTTGACCTGCGTAAGGCGCAGATAGCTGCTGCCAACGCCCGGGCAGATGTCCGTATGGCAGAGGGGGATCTGATTAATCTCACGGGAAGTACCGGCGGATTCGGCATCTACACACAAGAGCTGACTAAGCTGCCTTTGAATGCTTACCCCATTCAGCCTCTGGACGATCCTGTCCAATCTTCGGACGCTATTTTTCAACCATACATTGATGCTTGCGCAGAAAGCTATGCCAACAGCATCAGAGTGGCAAAAATGTCGTCCTTGCCCTCGTTTTCTTTGGGCTACGTCCATGCTTATGAGGACAGAAACCATTTCAATGGTTTTAAAGTATCTTTGACGCTTCCGTCTTTCGATCGCAAGAAAAGACTTCGGGCGGCCGAACTTAGCGGAATGGCGGCCATTTTTGATCAGGAAGCCGAATATTTAAATGTCATTGCCGAATGTACCGCCCAATATGCAACAGCTCTCAAATTGAAGGAGGAGCTTGACCGGTATGCCGGCCTGATCGACGACAACAGCTACATGGAGCTGCTGAAGATGGCCTTCGACAGCGGTGAAATGACTGTGGTCGACTATATTACCGAGATAAATCTCTTCCGTCAGTCGAGGCTGACATATCTCGATCTCGAATACCGCTACAATCTGGCATTGACGCGCACCAACCGCTACCGCGGCATCGGTTTCTGACATCGTTGCGACGCTGAGATAATGTGATGAACGGGCAAGAAAAAGAGGCGCTCTCACGAGTACCTCCCTTCCCATTCATCACATTATGCTTAAGTTAAGTGCTATTGGTCCTTGGATTAATATCTTCCTTCGACAACGTCCCAGTCCACAATGTCCCACAGGGCTTTGAGGGCGTCGGCGCGTCTGTTCTGATAATCAAGATAATAGGCATGCTCCCACACGTCGAATGTGAGCAGCGGGGTCAGGCCTTCGGTCAGCGGGTTCGAGGCGTTGGGACCTTGAGTTATGACGAGCTTGCCGTCATTATCCCGCGAAAGCCATACCCAGCCCGAACCGAACAGGCCTACGCCGGCTTCGACGAAGGCTTCCTTGAACTTATCGAAAGAGCCGAAATCGCGGTCGATGGCGCGGCGGAGTTCGCCTGAAGGCTCCCGCGAGCCGTCGGGTGAGAAGGTGAAGAAATAGAATATATGGTTCCAGGCCTGCGATGCGTTGTTGAACAGCGGCCCTTTCGACGATGTGATGATCTCTTCGAGATCCATATCGTCGTATTCCGTGCCTTTGATGAGGCGGTTCAGGTTGTCGATGTAAGCTTTTTCGTGCTTACCATAATGATAGTCTACGGTTTCGGCGCTGATGGCGGGAGCCAGAGCGTCGCGGCTGTAGGGTAGTTCGGGTTGTACGTATTTCATATCGGCAGACGTTTTTTGTTTGAGTTAAATGTTACTCATAAAACGCCTCTGACACGAAAAAGTTCACCTCAGCCCATTCCTTTGCCGTTTTCTCGTCTGCTGTCTTATATATTTATACATTGCAAAACAAACAGACCTGTCGAAGTCTTGCAATCTCGCTCGCGCGTTGCCGGCTCAGAGTTCGTCGCATTCGCGTAGCCATGCTGCGGCCGACGCGTCGGACGGCATGCGCCAGTCGCCGCGGGGCGAGAGGGTGATGCTTCCCACCTTGGGGCCGTCGGGAAGACACGACCGCTTGAACTGCTGTGCGAAAAAACGGCGTACGAAGGTGCGCAGCCAGTGGCGGATGGTCTCCGAATCGTATTTGGCGCCGAACGCGACGAGGGCGAGCTTGTAGATGGTGCGCGGCGTGTAGCCGTGGCGCAGCATGTTGTAGAGAAAGAAATCATGCAGTTCGTATGGGCCGACAAGGTCCTCTGTCTTCTGTGTGATGTTGCCTTTCTCGTCGGCAGGAATCAGCTCGGGCGAAATAGGGGTGTCGAGTATGTCGAGCAGGATTGCCGCGACGTCCTTGTCGGCGGCTTCGGTGGCGAAGTATCGCACCAGATGCTGCACGAGGGTCTTGGGTACGCCTGCGTTGACGCCGTACATCGACATGTGGTCGCCGTTATATGTCGCCCAGCCCAGGGCGAGCTCCGACAGGTCGCCGGTGCCGAGAACCAGACCGCCGACCTGGTTGGCTATGTCCATCAGCAGCAGGGTGCGCTGGCGCGCCTGTGAGTTTTCGTAGGTGACGTCGTGTACGGCCGGGTCGTGGCCGATGTCGGCGAAGTGCTGGTTTACGGCCTTTACTATCGATATCTGGCGGACGGTGACGCCGAGCGCTTTCATCAGCGCAACGGCATTGTCGTGTGTGCGGTCGGTGGTGCCGAATCCTGGCATCGTCACACCGGTGATGCCGCTTCGGTCAAGGCCCATGGCGTCAAGCGTACGGACGGCCACCAGCAGGGCCAGCGTCGAGTCGAGACCGCCGGAGATGCCCACGACGAGTCGGCCGCAGTGGGTGGCGTCGAGGCGCCGGCGCAGGCCGCCGCACTGTATCGACAGGATTTCCTCGCAGCGCTCGGCAAGTTCCGCGCCGTCGGCCGGCACGAACGGATGTGGGTTGACTTTGAACAGATTGCCCTGTGGCCTGACAGTCGAATCTTCGGCATCTACAAACCGGTACGCTGATCCGACTCCGGCACGGTCGGCCGCGTCGCCCCACGTGCGCAGGTGTATGCGGTCGTGGTCGAGCGCGGCTATGTTGACATCGCACAGCGCCACGGCGTCTTTCTTCTGATTCTTAAGGCAGCGGCTGACGGTAGTGTGGCCGTTTTCGGCTACGATAGTCTTGCCGTGGAACACAAGGTCGGTCGACGACTCGCCATAACCTGCCGAGGAATATACGTAGGCGCAGAGCGCTCGCGCGCTCTGCTGGGCTACGAGCGAGCGCAGATAGTCGAACTTGCCGACTACGTCATCGCTTGCCGATAGATTGACGATCACCTGTGCTCCAGCCAGTGCTGCGTACGTCGACGGAGGCAGGGGAGCCCACAGATCCTCGCATATCTCGGCTCCGACGGCGACGCCGTCCTTGCGGACGATGATGTCGGTGCCGAACGGTACCTCGCGTCCGAGCAGCTCCACTGTCAGGCCGCGCTCTGATGGCGCCGGCGAGAACCAGCGCTTCTCGTAGAATTCGTTGTACGACGGCAGGAATGTCTTCGGCACGACGGCCAGGATCTTCCCGCGGTCGATGACGACAGCGCAGTTGTAGAGCTTGCCGCGGCGCATCACGGGCATTCCGACGAAGGCCGTCGGCCATCCGGGCCGGTAGCTGTCGGTGAGGCGTCCCAAGGCCTCAAGCGCCGTATTATATAATGTGGAGTTGTGGAACAGGTCGGCGCAGGTGTATGCCGTGACGGCCATCTCGGGAAAGACAGCGATCGCAGCCCCGCGGCGCGATGCATATTCGAGGCATTCGCTTATGGCGGCTATGTTGGCGTCCGGATCGGCGATGCTGACCAGAGGTACGCACGACGCGACCCTGAAAAATCCGTTTGTCATGTCTTTTAAATTGAGCTCTATGATTGATCTCTGTGGATTGCAGACCACAAATGTAATAATATTTTCGATAACTTCAGATAATTTAGACAAAAAAGAGCCCCGGCGCCTGAAAAAACTAATAAAGCGCCGAAGAATGGCAAAAAAATATCATAAATGTTTTGCAGGTTTAAAATTTAGGGTTAAATTTGCGTGATGAATTTGAGAAAGTCGGCCGCAGGGATGGCCGTAAAACCCGCAGAGGCGCGGTTAACTAACGAAGATTCATGAAAAACTGACCTACGACTTAAGACTTAAATCTTGACTTAAAATAACTTTATAAACAAATACCAATTAATAATTCACAAAAAAAGTATTGTTAAAAATGGAAGCTCAAAAGCCTACTGTTCCGATGGGCAAGCCCGTCGCAAAGAACAAACCCCAAAAGAAGAACGCCCCCGGTATCAAGAACGCATCATGGGTCATCCTGATCTGCGCTATCGTGTGTGTACTCCTCTTCATCTTCTGGTTCGGTAACGACATGCACTTCGAAGACGGACATCCCAAGAACCTCTGGGGCACCGTCTACAAGGGCGGCTTCATCGTGCCTATCCTCCAGACCCTCTTCCTCACCGTTATCGTTATCTCGGTTGAGCGCTGGTTCGCCCTCAACTCGGCCAAGGGCAAAGGCAGCATCGCCAAGTTCGTTGCCAACGTCAAGGCTTGCCTCGTGAAGAACGACATCGAAGGCGCTCAGAAGCTCTGCAAGGCCCAGAAGGGTTCGGTTGCCGCTGTCGTTTCGGCTGCCCTCGTACGTTACAAAGAAATGGATGAGAACACCGTCCTCACCAAAGAGCAGAAGATCGCTACTCTCCAGAAGGAAGTTGAAGAGGCTACAGCTCTCGAAATGCCCGCTCTGCAGCAGAACCTCCCCATCGTCGCTACCCTCACCACCCTCGGTACCCTCGTCGGTCTGCTCGGTACTGTGATGGGTATGATCAAGTCGTTCCAGGCCCTCGCTCAGTCGGGCGCTCCTGACTCGACCGAACTGTCGACCGGTATCTCGGAGGCCCTTATCAACACCGCCTTCGGTATCGCAACCGGTGCATTCGCCGTTATCTCGTATAACTTCTACACCAACAAGATCGACAACCTGACCTACGCTATCGACGAAATCGGTTTCTCAATCGTTCAGACATTCGCCGCTACCCACTAATCCCGGTTTACCGTAATATTCACAAGTTAATAAAAGGTAAATATGGGAAAAGTAAAAATTAAAAGAAAGAGTACCCTCATCGACATGACCGCGATGAGTGACGTGACCGTTCTTTTGCTTACTTTCTTCATGTTGACTTCAACCTTCCTGCAGAAGGAGCCGACGATCGTCTACACGCCGTCGTCTGTTTCAGAGGAAAAAGTACCTGTCAACAATCTTGTGACGGTACTTATCTCTTCGGCCGACAAGTCCGGCAAGATGCAGGACCCGACTGTTGCGGAAGGTAAAATCTTCATCTCGTTCACCGGCGATGCCGACTCGACATACTCAAGCGAAAAAGTTCGCGTGATGATGCTCCAGAAGGCTCTGTCGATCTACAACGAGCAGCACAAGAACCATCCCGTCAATCTCACCAACGCACAGGTCGCAGAATTCGGCAAGATCAATATGTTCGGTGTTCCGTTCACTGCTCTGCCGCAATTTCTGAGCATGTCGGTGACAGACCGCGATAAATTCCAGGGCGACATGGCCAATCCGCTCGTCGGTATACCTATCAACGGTAACAAGAACCGCGATGGTCAGCTCAACGATTTTCAGGTCTGGCTCAAGGCAATCTATGACGTTGCCCGCGACATCAACGGCGAACAGCTCGCCGCTCTGACCAACCCGGAGGACGCCGCCAACCTGCATAACCTCTACGCCGCTCTTATGCGCGAAGGCCAGGGTATCGCAGTCAAGGCCGACAAGGACACTCCCTTCACCACCGTGCAGGAAGTTTTCGACAACCTCCAGACTATGAAGCTCAACAAGTTCAGCCTTATGACTGCGCTTAAATCTGAAGATGAACCCACTAATTAAAGGTAAAACCCTATGGCTCAAATAGAACAATCCGACAAGGGCGGCAAGAAAAAGAAAGGCGCCCAGAAGAAGATGCAGATCCATGTGGACTTTACCCCCATGGTGGACATGAACATGCTTCTGATCACATTCTTCATGCTCTGTACGACCATGATCAAGTCGCAGACTCTGCAGATCGTGCTCCCGACCAATGAGGACGTGAAGAAAGAGCAGCAGGCCCAGGCCAAGGCTTCCGAAGCAATCACCCTGATTCTCGACACCGAGTATGAGGGCGACAAGCCGAAAGTCGACGCCGAGACTGGCAAGACCATACACCACATTTATTACTATCAGGGTGTCGCCGACACGACATTTGCCAACAACTACCTCAGCCACGAGCAGTTTATCGGCAACCAGAACAAGATGCCTCAGGGTATCCGCAAGATCCTCCGTGAACGCAACGAAGAAGTAATGAAGGTGTATGACGACCTCAAGACAAGGTGGAAGAACAAGGAGATCACCAAGGAAGAATTTGAGGAACAGGCCCGCAAGAATGCTGCCGATACTCTCAAGACTCGTCCCGTTGTCGTGATCAAGCCCGGTCCCAACACCACTTACGAAGGTCTGATCAACGCACTCGATGAAATGCAGATCAACCAGATCTCGCGCTACAGCATCGAGCTCCCCACGCACACTGACACACTGCTGCTCGAGCACTACCAGGCTCAGCACGGAACTCAGATTATACGCCCCACAGTGAGAACGAAATGATTTATTAACCGTTAACCGTACAAAACGAAAATGGCAAAAGATGTAGATCTTTCATCAAAAGAGTGGCGCGATATAGTCTTTGAAGGCAAGAATCAGGATTTCGGCGCATATGAAATGCGCAAGGAATCGCCTCACCGCCACACCCGCGCAGTGATCATTGTACTCTCTGTGCTCGCAGTTATCCTCGTCATCCTTTTCCTCGGTGTCAAGGGCGTTTTCTCTAAAAACGAAGAAGAAGGCCCCGATGCCGCTATCGACCAGGAAATGGCTCAGATGGCTCAGGACGAAGCAATGGAAGAGGAAATGGAAGAGGAACAGCCTATCATCGAGCAGCCTGAAGAAGAAATCATTCAGCCCGAAGAAGTCGCTAACGAACAGCGTGTGACCGACATCCTTGTGGTCGAGGACGACCAGTACGACGCTACCAAGGAAGTCAAGACTCAGGAAGAGGCAACTCAGAATGAGGCTCAGATCGGCGCTATTGACGTGACCGAAGGTACAAATGACCTCAACAAACAGGTAGTTCGTGATCAGATCGTACAGGAAGCTCCTCCGGCTCCCGAACCAGAAAAGGTTTATACGATGGCTATGGTTGAACAGAAGCCCTCGTTCCCCGGCGGCGACGCTGCCATGTACAAGTGGCTTGGCGAACACATCAACTATCCCGCCCAGGCTTCGGAAGAAGGCGTTCAGGGTCGTGTAGTCGTTCAGTTCGATGTTGACAAGACCGGTCAGATCGTGAACGTGAAGATTGCACGCGGCCGTCACCCCGCACTTGACAAGGAGGCCATGCGTCTCGTTAAGTCGATGCCTAAGTGGCAGCCCGGCCGTAACAACGGCCAGCCCGTGAAGGTAACTTACACTCTCCCCGTTACCTTCAAGCTCCAGCAGTAATCGCTTTTGAATTCCATACTCTCCAAAGCTGCCGCATCCTTCCCGGTGCGGCAGCTTTATTTCTTGCCGGCCAGGGCCGGATAGCTATTGTAGCTATTTTAGCTATTTTAGCTATTTTAGCTATTTTAGCTAATGTAGCTATCTTAGCTACCAGTTATAAACAGCGAGCGGCGCCCCTGGGTGGGGCGCCGCTCGGCTTTTGGTGACTGGTTCTCAGCTTAGCCGCACTTCGATGTGCCGCAGTTTGTGCAGATCAGGCAGCCTTCCTGGTAGACGAGGGTCTCCTGACCGCAGTTGGGGCACCGCTGGCCCTTGGCGCTCGTGCCGTTGGGCAGATACTTCTTCAGCGCGCGTTCGACGCCCATCTTCCATGTGTTGATCGACTGCGAGTCGAGTTCGAGGCCGCCCACGAGTTTCAGCACCTGATCTATCGGCATACCGTAGCGGAGGACGCCCGATATAAGTTTGGCGTAATTCCAGTATTCCGGATTGAACTTGTCCGACAGTCCCTCTATGGTGGTCTTGTAGCCGCGTTTGTTGATGAACTGGAAGTCGTAGCGCTTGTTGCCGTCGGCGTCCACAGCCTTGATGATCTTGCCGTGGGTGACCGACTTCGGGCAGAAGATGCCGTCCTCATCGTCAGCCAGACCGGTGAAGATCTCATATGGCTTGCCGTCGACAAGCCCGACGAAAGCGATCCATTTCTCCTTATTGTTCTGGAAGCGCACTACATCGGCCTCAAGCTCGATCGGACGCTTGATCACGTGCGGCGCGGGGAAGCTGTCGGCTGCGGGGGCCGGTTCTTCCTTCTTTACTTTGTTCTCAAGGGCGATCAGCACGCCTGAGCGGCATCCGTCGCGATAGACCGTACATCCTTTGCAGCCCGACTTCCAGGCTTCGAGATACAGAGCGTTGACCACTTCTTCCGAAACGTCGGCAGGCAGGTTGATGGTCACCGATATCGAGTGGTCGACCCACTTCTGGATGCGGCCCTGCATGTGGACTTTCTCGAGCCAGTCGATTTCGTTAGCGGTGGCGCCGGCGTAGGGCGAGCGGGCCACGAGTTCCTTTATCTCGTCGTCAGTATAGGTGTCCTTGACCTCGATGCCGTTGATGTTCATCCAGTCTATGAACTTCGGATGGTAGACGATGTATTCCTCGAATGCGTCGCCCGTCTCGTCGACATAGTCGATACGCACGCTTGGGTCGCCGGGGTTTACCTTGCGGCGGCGCTTGTAGACCGGCATGAACACCGGTTCGATGCCTGAGGTGGTGCGCGTCATCAGCGAGGTTGTGCCGGTCGGTGCTATCGTGAGGCAGGCTATGTTGCGGCGCCCGTACTTGCGCATCAGTTCGTAAAGTTCGGGATCGGCGGCGGCAAGTCGCTGCATGAAGGGATTGTTCTTCTCGCGTTCGGCGTCGAAGATCGAGAATGCTCCGCGGGTGCGGGCCAGATCGACCGACGAGCGGTATGCGGCCAGAGCCAGGGCGCGGTGCACCGATTCGGAGAATTCGGTAGCCTCGGGCGTGCCGTATCTGAAGCCGAGTGCGGCGAGCATGTCGCCTTCGGCGGTTGTGCCGACACCTGTGCGGCGGCCGCGGCCGGTCTTTTCCTTGATCTTGAGCCACAGGTTGCGCTCGGTCTGCTTTACCTCTTCGGTCTCGGGGTCGAGGTCGATCTTTTCGAGGATAGTGTCGATCTTTTCCATCTCGAGATCGATGATGTCGTCCATGATACGCTGCGCTTTGCCGATGTGCTTGGCAAACAGCTCGAAGTCGAAGTATGCATCCTCGGTGAAAGGATTTACCACGTAGCTGTAAAGGTTGACGGCAAGCAGCCGGCAGCTGTCGTAGGGGCAGAGGGGTATCTCGCCGCACGGATTGGTAGATATGGTGCGGAAGCCCAGATCGGCGTAGCAGTCGGGCAGCGATTCGCGGGTTATCGTGTCCCAGAACAGCACGCCGGGTTCAGCCGACTTCCATGCGTTATGGATGATCTTGGCCCACAAAGCTTTCGCATCGATTTCCTTCGATACGAATGGTTTATCCGAGTCGGTGGGGAATTTCTGGACGTAGGGAGTGCCGTTTTCGGCCGCGCGCATGAAGTCGTCGTCGATACGGACCGATACGTTGGCGCCCGTGACCTTTCCTTCGGTCATCTTCGCGTCGATGAAGGCCTCCGAATCGGGATGCTTGATCGACACCGTCATCATCAGGGCTCCGCGGCGGCCGTCCTGCGCCACTTCGCGGGTCGAGTTGGAATACCGCTCCATAAACGGAACCAGTCCGGTCGACGTCAGTGCCGAGTTCTTGACCGGTGTTCCCTTCGGGCGGATGTGCGACAGGTCGTGGCCGACGCCCCCGCGGCGCTTCATCAGCTGCACCTGCTCTTCATCGATGCGGATGACGCCCCCGTACGAATCGGGCGTTCCGTCCAGTCCGATCACGAAGCAGTTCGACAGGGAGCCGACCTGGAAGTTGTTGCCTATCCCGGTCATCGGGCTGCCCTGGGGCACTATGTAGCGGAAGTCTTTCATCAGGTCGAAGACTTCGTCGTGAGTCATGGGTTCGGGATACTTCTCCTCGATACGCACGATTTCCGATGCGATGCGGTGGTGCATGTCGTCCGGCGTCAGTTCGTAAAGGTTGCCGAATGAGTCCTTCAGGGCGTATTTGTTGGCCCAGACCCTTGCGGCAAGCTCGTCGCCGCCGAAGTAGTTTTTCGATGCTTCGAAGGCTTCTTCGAAGGTATAAGTCTTATTTTCCACTTGGTAAAAATTTAAGAATGCAAAAGCATCCGCAAAGGTACAAACAGACCTTATAATTTCCAAAGAAATGTAAGAATAAAAAGCCGGAATGTTGAAAAGTTTTTCATTTCTGAATGCTAATTATAGGAACTCCAGCAATATAGCATTTCGCTGCATGTCGTAAAGTTTACTAAATACCGTAGTCGGCGAATGCCCATGACTGACCGGTTATCGCGGCGTAGGCAAACAGGCCGAGAGCCGTCATTGCCAGGACGACACCCGCGCACAGCAGTGTGACCGCCGCGTATCTGTATGATTTGCGCCTGTTCAGGGCGAGGGCCGCGGCAACGGCGAGCAGTACGATTGCGGCCGGCTCGAGGATGGCCGTTATGAGCAGCTGGAACTGGCCGTACGTCATGCCGAGCAGCTGTCCGCCGTCCTGCATGATTCCGGCGAATATGTCGCAGAGCTGGTCCCAGGAGTTGACCGGGGTGGGCATGACGGGATTCATATTCAATAGGATTAGTGATTTGCATAATAACACGGCACCCGATTTGAAAGTTCGAACGCGCCGGCGGCTTTCCGACCATGTTCGGACCATGTTGAAAAAAGTATCCGAAAATATTTGGACGGGAAAACAAGAAGTATTAATTTTGCGTTATAAAACCAAACGGCAAGCGATCCTTGAAAGATACAACCACATCAAAGTAGATTGGGAAACTCGTCAATTATACGTGAAATACCGAGACACCCTTAGCCGCCCGATGGCGGGCCCCATCCCCCGGTAACGGGGGTAGCCTCTGAGCCGGGGGATTACAAAGGACGGCGAGGACTCAAATCCTGTCTTATCGGAGTTTCATCGCATCCTTTGATGTGGCTTTACAAGCATCCCCGCAGAGCTTTCTGAGCTGTGCGGGGATGTGTTATTTCGGCATCCTTCCTTCGTCGTTGTAGGAGTAGAATCCTGCGTCGGTGACGATGATGTGGTCGTTTACGCGGATATCGAACAGTGCGGCGGCGCCGCAGATCCGCCGGGTCAGACTGTCGTCCTGCACGCTCGGGTTCAGATTGCCCGACGGATGGTTGTGGAAAAGGATCATAGCCGTGGCATATGACTCGAGGGCATGGCGTATGATGATTTTTGTGTCCACCACAGTGGCGGCGATTCCTCCGCGCGATATGTTGGCTTCGCGCACGACCCGGCCCGACTGCGACAGGTACAGCACCCAGAATTCCTCGTTGGGCAGCCGCTCGAAGTGATGCCGCATTATGTTGAAGGCGTCGCGCGACGAACGCACCGTCGGGTCATCGACCGTCTGCGCGTCAGCCGCCGATCTGGCGCCGAGTTCCAGCGCAGCGAGCAGCGCTATCGATTTGGCCGGACCGATGCCCTTGAAGCTGCGCATGAAGTCGGATACCGACAGGCGCGCCACCTTCGACAGATGGCCGTCGGCCGAGGCAAGGATCTCGTTGCTGAGCTGAATTACCGACTTGCCGGCCACGCCGGTCGAGAAGATGATAGCCATCAGCTCCGTATTGGTCAGCGATTTGATGCCCAGCCGCATGGCTTTCTCGCGCGGGCGCTCATCGGCGATCATGTCGCGTATAAGCATTCCGGTGCCGCGTTCAGATGTCGTGTCGGCCGTCATTTCCCTTTGCGTATCAGGATTTCCTCGCTGACGTCGCGGCCGCGGCGAAGCAGTATTTTCAAAAACCAGGCCTTGATGAATCCCGTGCCGTAGCCGGTGAGCTGGATGGCGGCGGCCGGCACCGCCATGACGGCTATCTTCAGATTGCGGGTGGCGATCACAGCTCCGGCAAATACGGCCAGAAAGTAAGCGGCCAGCGCGGCGAAGAACCAGGGGCTGACGAGTATACCCAGCACGATCAGCGCCGCCGACCCGACCACGAACGCGGCCGGCAGCATATGTACGATCTTGAGCGACCCCGGATAGAGCAGCTGCAGCGTGATTCGCGACATGCCGAAGACGTAGACCTGACGGAAAAATTTGGCGAAGTCGATGCGGCGCTTGTGCCATACCGGATTCTGCAGCAGTCCGATGGAGAATCCGGCCCGGCGGATGCGCGTGCTCATGTCGATGTCCTCAGAGAACATCTCCCGGAAGCCGCCGACGCATTCGTATACCTGCCGCGAAAAACCCATGTTGAACGTTCGGGGTACGAATTTTTCGAGGCTGATCTTGCCGCCGCGGATTCCGCCGGTGGTCAGCAGCGACGTCATCGAGTAGTTGATGGCTTTCTGGGTATCCGTGAAGGAGCTGTGTGCCGCGTCGGGACCTCCGAAGCAGTCGAGCGGCTTATCGGACAGCTCCTGGGCGAGCTTGCGGAAATAGTCGGGCGGAATGACGCAGTCCGAATCGAAAAATACGAAGTAATCGCCGCGCGCACGTTCCATGCCGTAGTTGCGGGCAATCGATCGGCCTTCGTTTTCCTTGAAGAAGTACCTGACGTCGAGCCCCCGGCTGCGGGCGTCTTCGACTGCGGCCCCGCATGGTTGCGTGGAGCCGTCCTCGACAATGATTACTTCAAAATTGCGCTCCGACTGCGCCAGCAGGCTGCGCAGCAGCTCGTCGACTTCGTCGATTCGGTTGTAGACCGGGATTATTACGGAGAAGAACATGGTATTCAGGACATTCGGTTTTTATAATCGGAATAGTCGAACTCACGGATTAGCGTGGGCGTGCCGTCTGAGGCCACGCGCCATATGGCAGGGTGTGCGATCCCGTTGAACATATTGGTCTTGACGGTCGTGTAGTGGTTCATGTCGAGCAGCGTCAGGCGCTCGCCCTCGCGCAGCGGCTCGGCGAAGCTCCAGTCGCCCTTGAAGTCGCCGCTCAGGCACGAGTTGCCCCCCAGACGGTAAGTCGGCCGCCCTTCGACGGGATCGTCGCCGAGACTTTCGGCGATCGACGGTTTGTACGGCATTTCGAGCGTATCCGGCATATGGCAGGCGAACGATGCGTCGATGATTGCGGTGCTGATACCGTCGTTTTCCACTATATCGACTACCGACGTGATCAGGTCGCCGGTCTGCCACGTGAAGGCGCTGCCGGGTTCGAGTATTATTTCGAGTTGCGGGTAGCGTGAGCGCAGATCGGTCAGCAGACGGATCAGATGCTCGCGGTCGTAGCCTTGGCGCGTCATGAGGTGGCCGCCGCCCATATTGAGCCATTTCAGTCCGGGCAGCAGGTGGCCGAACTGCTTTTCGAATGCTTCGAGCACTTTCTCAAGGTCGTGGCTCGACGACTCGCACAGAGCGTGGAAATGCAGCCCCTCGATGCCTGCGGGAAGGCCGTCGGCCAGCTGTGAGGCATCGGCGCCGAACCGCGAGCCGGGCATTGCCGGATTGTATATGTCGGTCTCGATGACCGAGCATTTGGGATTGACGCGCAGCCCCGGCGACACGTGCCGTCCGGAATGGGAGGCGTTGAAAGCCGCCACACGGTCACTGAACCGCAGCCACTGCGCTACCGAATTGAACGTAATGTGCGACGAACCCTCGATGAATGCGCCTATGGATGCGTCGGTGTAGGCCGGGCAGTAAGAGTGGACAAGGCAGCCGAGCTCCTCCCGGCCCAGAGTCAGTTCGTTGAGAGAGCTGGCCGTACATTTGCGCCCGTATTCGCGGAATATGTCGAATGTGCGCCACAGGGCGTTGGCCTTGAATGCCATGATGACGGAGACGCCTGCACGGCGCTCGACGTCGGTGATGATGTCGAGGTTGCGGCGGATGCGGTCGTCGTAGACCACATAGGCCGGAGTCGGTATGTCGTTGACTGTCACTTGTCGAGGATTTTGAATTTTGCGTATTTGAGCAGCAGCTTCCGCTGTCCGTTGTTGTCGAATTCGGCCAGTGCCACGTCGCCCAGGTCGTTGGCGTCGATGCTCACTATTCTGCCGCGGCCGAATTTTGGATGTTCGATTGTCGTGCCCGGTCCGATTTCCGCCGCTGAGTGGAGCGAGCATCCGGCCGGCGATGGCGCGGAAAGTTTTACAGGAGCCGGTTTTGGAGTGTATGCCGCTGCGGGGGCGGCACGCCGGGTCGGAGCGGCCGGCCGCAGGGGGCGGTCGAAGGTCATTTCGTAAGGCAGCCGCTGCGAGCCGTAGCTGAACTTCAGGAACCGCGGGTCGAAGTCCTTCAGGAAGCGCGACGGGCGGCACGTCATCGTCTGGCCGTTGAGATAGCGTGACCCTGCGTAGGTCAGCATGCAGTAGTTTTTGGCGCGTGTGACTGCTACGTAGAGCAGGCGCCGCTCCTCCTCGACCGATTCTGCCGAGTCGTGGCTCATGGCCGACGGCAGCAGGTCTTCCTCGACGCCTACAACATAGATGTTGCTGAACTCCAAGCCTTTTGCTGCATGGATGGTCATCAGCGTCACCGAATCGGCCGGTGTGCCGTCACCCTCCTCGTCCTGGTCGGTCGCCAGCGACACGTCGGCCAGGAAATCAGCCATCGCCACACGGTCGGGCGCGCCTTCCTCGGTGCGGTCCTCGACAAAGCTGTGCGCCGCACGCAGAAGCTCCTGGAGATTTTCCCGCTTGGATATATTTTCGGGCGTATGGTCGGTCATGTACATGGCCAGCAGGCCGGTCTTGCTGAAAATGAGTCGTGCGAGAACCTCAGCGTCGTCACCGCCGGTGTTGGCGTCGATGAAAACGCGGACATCCGACGCGAATCCGAGCAGCTTGCCGGCTGTGCCGCGGTTGACGTCGAGGCTGTAGCGCGCCGGATCGCTGACTACGGCCCATAGGCTGACTCCTGCGGCAATGGCGGTGGCGTTGAGTTTGTCGACGGTCGTCTTGCCGATGCCGCGCGCCGGAACGTTGATGACCCGGCGCAGCGCTTCGTCGTCGTTGGGGTTGACGGCCAGGCGGAAATAGCACACGGCGTCCTTGACCTCCTTGCGCTGATAGAATGCCTGCCCGCCGTAGATGCGGTAGGAGATGTTGCGGCGCCGCAGAGCCTCCTCGAGTACGCGCGACTGGGCGTTGGTCCGGTAGAGTATGGCGAACTCCGACAGTGGATCGCCCGATACGGCGCGCCGCGTGACAATCGCGGAGGCTACGAGTCCGGCTTCGTCGTAGTCGCTGTGACCGCTCTGCACTTCGATGCGAGCGCCCTCGTCATTGAGCGAGAACACCTGCTTCGGGATGCCGTTCTCGTTGTGGGCGATCAGGCTGTTGGCGGCGCCGATGATGTTGCGGGTCGAGCGGTAGTTCTGCTCGAGCTTGAATGTACGCAGGGTGGGGAAGTGGCGCTGCAGGTCGAGTATGTTGCGGATGTTGGCGCCGCGGAACGAATAGATGCTCTGCGCGTCGTCGCCCACGACGCAGATGTTGCCCGCCGGCAGTGCCAGCTGCGTGATGATGACGTTTTGGGCGAAATTCGTATCCTGATACTCGTCGACCAGGATGTAGCGGAAGAATTCGCGGTAATGGCCCAGCACGCCAGGATTGTCACGGAACAGGACGGCAGTGTAGAAAAGTAGATCGTCGAAGTCCATGGCGTCGGCCAGGCGGCAGCGGCCGGCGTACGTCTCATATATTTTGGCCGTGAGCGGGCGCCTGGCATTTCGGTCGGCCTTCATCAGCTCGGCGTCGGCGGCGTATGCCGAGGGCGATACAAGGGCGTTCTTGGCCCAGGAGATGGACGCCTGCACGGTGGCCGGCTTGTAGATTTTCTCGTCGAGGTCGAGGTCCTTGATGATGGTCTTGATCAGCGAGCGCGAGTCGGATGAGTCGTATATGGTGTAGTTCGGTGTGTATCCGACAAGTTGCGCGTTCTGCCGCAGTATGCGCGAGAATATGCTGTGGAATGTACCCATCCACACCCGGCGCGCGTTGTCGCCGGCTATGTCCTCTATGCGCTGGCGCATCTCGCGGGCCGCCTTGTTGGTGAACGTCAGCGCGAGAATGCGCCCCGGTTCATAGCCGCGTGCCAGCAGGTGCAGTATCTTGTAGGTGAGCACGCGGGTCTTGCCCGAACCGGCGCCGGCTATGACCAGCTCCGGGCCGCCCAGATATTCGACCGCCGCCCTCTGGGCTTCGTTGAGCCTGTCGAGGTAATCTGCGCTCATGCGAAGCGGTTGTTCTTGGCGTCGTATGTGAATCCGGCGTCGGCAAGCGTCTTTTCGAGCTCGGCTCGGTCGATATTCATGTCGTCGCAGAGGCTGTCGATATCGTCATATCGGTCGCGAAGTTTCATGTTTATGATGCTGAGGAGCATATAGGGGTCTTTGGGCAGATTTTCCATTTTCTGTTGTGTTGCACTGACTGCAAAGTTACGAAAAAAAGTTCAAAGCCGAAAGTGAACACAAGCCTGTGGGGAATTGTTAAAACAACAGATGAAATTAACAACTTAATTCAGTCAAATATGAAAGAAGTAGCATTAACAGGCATGACCTGTCAGGTATTCGCTGACGTGCTGTCGGCGCTGCTCAGACGAGATATAGCCGTAAACGCCCTTGTTACCGATCCCGAGAAAGTGATGCTCGACGATAGCCGGCTGACCGTGAGTCTGCTCGATACCGGCAACAAGGATGCGCTGCGGGAGTCGTTCGAAGGCTATCACGACGTGATAATGACATTTTCCGACGATCAGACCGACGCGGCCGCCAACAACTTTGCGCTCCACAGCTACAACGAGATGGTTTCCGCCGCCCGTCAGGCCGGTGTCGGCCGGCTGATTGTGGTCGGCTCTCCCGAAGCCACGGCCTATTTCATGGGCGATCTGCGCCGTCAGGACGATCTCGACTGGGTGTTCATATCCACCGAGGGCGACTTCGCCGACCGTGCTGCCGAAGAAGTCATGCATCCCCACTTCCATAAGGAGGAATACGTAGCCTGACGTCATCCGGCATCAAATAAGACCGCGCCCGGGAATCATGCGATTCGGGCGCGGTCTTTCATATTGCGGATAGCGCGTCAGCGGCCGCCGGCGGCGATCATGCCGCGCAGCCGGCTGTTGAACTCGTCGGCGTTGCGGAGCGCGTCGAGCGTCAGATGCATGCGGTAGCGCCAGTAATGGCGCGGATTGGCCGGCACGTTGATTACCTCGTCAGCCGGATTGGCGCGCCTCAGCTGCCCGTCCATCGACAGCCAGTCGGCCAGCGGGATGATGCAGAGCATCGAGGGCGACTTCACCTGCAGATCCAGGATCTTGCCGCATACCCAGGGTTCGGCGAAGTAGGGCGGCTCGCCCTGCTCGCCCAGGACTTCGTGGAAGAACCGCGACGACGCCGCGCGGTCATCCTCCCACCAGGCGCGTATGCCGCCCATGTCGTGGGTCGAGGTGGTGCACACGCTGTAGTATGGATAGCTCCATGTGTTGCCGAACGCGGCGCCGGGATCCTTCGGCATGCGCTGGATCTCGAGGGTGAGGATCTGCAGGGCGCTGAGCACGGCTGGAACGCAGCCGGGGATCATGCCCAGATCCTCGGCGCATGTGAGCATCGGGGTCGAGTCGATCAGCGGCGGCAGCTTCCACATGGCTTTGCCGTACCAGAAATCGTTGTGGCGCCGGTAGAAGAAGTCGTTGTATAGGCGGTCGAAGCACCAGCGCTCGTAGTCGTTGAGCGAACGGTAGGTGTAGGTGAACTGGGCCGAGATGCGCGGATGGTACTTGCCGGGTTCCACGGGATCGGGCACGAAGAGCACCTGGTCGATCAGGCCCAGCAGCGCGTTGCACAGGCGCGTGTTCTTCTCGTTCTTCTCCTGGGCGCCGAAGTAGTCGGCTACGGCGCGCTGGGTGGCGAAGTCATCCTTGAGGCGGTAGCGCCCGGCACCGATATGGTACATGAAGCGCTCGCGGGCCTCGTCGGTGTACTCGCCGAAGAAGTCGGCCAGGAACCAGTCGCAGATGTAGGGAGTGGTGTGCAGGTCGATGTCGAGCCAGAAGTCGTAGTTGTAGCGCAGCTCGTCGACGGTGAAGGGTAGTGCCGGGTTGAAGGTCCCCAGCAGCCCGTGGAGCGCGTCGAGCGGAATCTGCCATATGCGGAAGAAGCCCAGAACGTGGTCTATTCGGTAGGCGTCGAAGTATTTCGACATGTTGCGGAAGCGGTCTTTCCACCAACGGAAGCCGTCGCGGGCCATTTCCTCCCAGTTGTAGGTCGGGAAGCCCCAGTTCTGGCCCAGCACGGAGAAGTCGTCGGGCGGCGCGCCCGCCTGGCTGTTCATGTTGAACAGGGCCGGATACGTCCAGGCATCGACGCTGTCGCGCGATATGCCGATGGGTATGTCGCCCTTGATGGCAACGCCGGCGGCCTGCGCGTATTTGTGCACGTGGTCGAGCTGCAGCGCCAGGTTGTACTGCAGGTACATGACGTAGTCGGTGTCGCGGCGGTGCTTCTTTACGAACGCTTTCACTTTCTTTTCGTCGTAGACGGCATATTCGCCCCAGCGCGAGAACACGGGAGTCCCGTTGAGGTCGCGCAGCACGCAGAATGCGGCGTAGGGCACGAGCCATGAGGCGTTGTCCTCGACGAATTTCTTGAAATCTGCCGATTCGACCACCCGCTTGCCTTCCTGGTCGAATATTTCGTTGAAGTATTCTATCTTGGCCTTGTTGACCGCCTCATAGTCGATCTGTTCGAGGGCGTTGAGGCGGCCTCGCAGGTTTTCGTAGTATTCGCGGCGCCCCTTGTCGGCGAGGGTGCCGAGCGCTTCGAGGCGCAGGTACATCGGATGGAGCGCGAAGCACGAGTTGGCGTTGTAGGGATACGAGTCGACCCATGTGTGTGACATGGTGGTGTCGTTGATGGGCAGGATCTGCAGGAAGGTCTGACCGGTCGACTTGCACCAGTCGATCATCTTCTTGAGATCATAGAAGTCTCCGACGCCGAAATCCTCGTCGCTGCGCAGGGCAAACACGGGTATGGCCGTGCCGGCGCCGCGCCAGGGCGCCATGGGGTTGATGAACCGCATTCCGGCCGTGACGGTGGCTTCGTCGGCGAGCGGGCGGATGCCGAGGCGACGGTTGTCGCCGGTCTCCCAGGCCACGACATTGCCGGCGGCGTCGACGAGCAGGAATTTGAACTGCGTGTCGGGCGTCAGCGTGCGGGCATCGACAGTGGCCGTCCACGTGGGATAGTCGTGGTCGGAGAGGACGACTGCCTTGGCCGGATCCCAGTTGCCGAGCACGTCAGCGTCGCCGCTGAGGGCTACGCGGTAGCTCTGGTCGACCATCGGCGCGTCGAGGCGGAATGTCAGATGGCCGACGCGGGGCAGGATTTCCTTGGCCGGGTCGGGGCGCTTGCAGATACATTCCGTGAACGCCGACGAGTAGTACGGCTTGTCCCACGGCTGGTCCTGCCAGCGGTCGTAGATGTTGTAGATGCGCGCGCTGCGGCCGCGGCGGAATACGTGGGGCGTACCCCATTCGTGCTTGACGGAGCCGTTCTCGTGGCGTACTTCATATGAATATTCGAGCGAAATGCATTCGTCCGGAATCTCAACCGTTGCCGTCCAATGCTCGGAGCCGTTCATTATCATTCTTATATCGAAAGGAGCCGTGCTGCCGTCGGATGCATGGCCTGCGATATAAAGCGACTCGCCCCAGTTGGTTCGGTAGTCGATGTTGAATGTCAGTTTCATATCGGGGTTTCTTATGATATTAGTTCATTTGATCTCAATTCTATCGGCGGATGTCATAATGACGTGCAAAGATAACGCAATTTTTCAGAATTGCAAAGACTCTGACAGCTAAAATTATGTATAAATTCTGCAACAATCCGTAAAAATAAATTGCAGCGAATATTTTTCGAAAAGTTTGGTAATTTGCGGGCAAACGATTATTTTTGCGGAACAAAAACCTATAACCTTAAATCAAATCATTAATGAAGCATTTTACTTTATTAGGAATGGCATTGCTGATGTGTGGCGGCGCGGCCGCCGCTCAGCCCCGCAGTGCCTCGGCGCCTCAGCTGTTGCTGACGACGCCCACGGGCCTGATGGCACCTGTGTGGTCGCCTGACGGAAGCAAGATTGCCGTCACGGGCGACAATTACACCGGTATCATGGTGGCTAACGCCGACGGCACCGGCCTCCGTACAGTTACTGCTACCGCCGGCGCAGGCTACAAGATGCTGTGGGACGGCAACGAAAGTGTTGTCGGACGCACCAACATCACCGAAAACGGCCGCGTGATGCACGAACTCCGTGCATGGAACGTTGCCGACGGCGCGTCGAAGGTCATCGTGGCCAAGAGCCGCAACGCCCAGGCTCCGAGCATGCGTGCGATAGGCCGCAAGCGCGGAGCTGCTGGCATCTACGACCAGATGGTGGCCCAGCCCGCCGAGGTGGCTGCCAAGGTGCCCGCACTTGCCGAGTTTGCCGGACAGATCATCATCAATCCCGCTCTGTCGCCCGACGGCAGCCGCATCGCCTTCCAGGTTCCCGGTCACGGCATGTGGGTGATGAACGCCGACGGCACCGGCCTCCGTTCGCTCGGTCTCGGTTCGAACCCCTCGTGGCTTCCCGACAACGAATCGATCGTCTACACCGTAGTCAAGGACAACGGCCAGGTCTACACCTCGTCGACCATGCTGGCCATGAATGTCGTAAGCGGCGAGAGTGTCACTCTTACATCCCGCACCGACATGATTCCCCTGACTCCCGCAGTCTCGCCCGACGGCACCAAGGTTGCCTTCCAGAACGCTGCCGACCAGTCGATCTATGTAGTAACCCTCAAATACTAAGCCACAAATGAAAACGACATTCTCAAGCCTCGCCAAGGGCTCTATGATTTTGGCAATGTCGCTGGTGGCTATGCCGGCGATCACGGCTCAGGAAAAAATTGACTGGGGCGACTTCAAGCTATTTATCGATCCGGGCCACTCAGGCAAGGAAAACCGCGGCCTGTGGGGCTATTCGGAAGCCGAAAAGGTGCTCTCCGTAGCCCTTAATATCAAGGATATGCTCGAAACGTACACGACAGCCGAGGACGGCGTCACGTTCCGACTCTGCCGCTACGACGAGAACACCACCGTCGGCCTGCAGGAACGTTCCGATATGGCCAATGCCTGGGGCGCCGACTTCTTCTATGCCATCCACTCCGACGCATCCGGCTCCGAGAACTCGATTCTCGGTCTGTTCGGCGGCTGGCGCAATGACGGTGTCGAAGTCGAAAAGACCCCTAACGGCGGCAAGGCATTCGGCGACATACTGATGCCAAACCTTTCCGGCGTCATGCGCGTGCCCTCCCGAGGCAACTGGTACGACCGTTGCTACTACGACCGCGCTCCCCAGACCCACACCAACCAGTATCCCTATCTGTCGGTCAACCGCGAGTCGAATATGGCATCGATCCTCTCTGAAGGCGGTTACCACGACATGGCCGTGCAGCAGCAGCGCAACCTCAACAAGGACTACAAGCGTCTCGAAGCTTTCGCCGCTTTCCAGACAATCCTGAGGTACCGCAACCTCGCTCTGCCCGCTCAGACTTTCATGACCGGCGTGATCACCAACAGCGAGAACGAGCAGCCGATCAACGGCGCCGTCATCACAGTCGGCGATGCAACCTACACCACCGACACATATGAATCGCTCTTCAATCAGTATTCGCGCAACCCCGACCTGATCCACAACGGCTTCTACTTCTTCGAAGGCCTTGAGGCAGGCGCCACGCTGCCCGTTACCGTAACTGCCGACGGCTATGAGACCTGGACCGGCGAGATCACCGTAAACAACGCCCAGGTACTCGACCGCCTCACCACCTCGGCCGATTACGTCACATTCCTCGACGTGGCCATGACAAATGCCCGTCCGGCTATCGTATCCTCTGTCTCTGCCGAGGACCTCGAGAGCGTTCAGCACATCGTTCCCCTCGTGCTGACTTTCTCGCGCAACATGGACCGCGAATCTGTCGAGAAAGCATTCTCGATCGACAATCGTGGCGAAGTGACTCTCAGCTGGCTCAACGACTACACCCTTTCGATCGACGTGTCAAAGCTCCAGCCCTGGTTCACATATAATATTAAGATCGACGGCAGCATCGCCAAGAACTCGCAGACCCAGACCGCATTCGACGGCAACGCCGACGGCGAGCCCGGCGGCGACTACGTGCTGACCTTCACCATGGCCGAGCCCGACACCGAGGCTCCCTATGTCGTATCGACTTATCCCGCCGACAATTCGGAGGCCCTCTACACTATGCGGCCGCCCATCCGCCTCGAATTCAACGAGGAGATCATGTTCAACGGTGATATCAACGACGGATGCATCGTTGTCAAGGATGCCAAGGGCAAGACCTACACCGGCCTGCTGACCCACGACGTCGTTGCCGGCAAGTCGGTCCTCCACTTCTTCCCCGCTGAGGATCTTGCCAAGGACTGCGCTGTCCTCGTTACTTTCATCGGCGGCATTGCCGACGCTTCCGGCAACGTTTCCAAGGACTACAGCTTCCGCTTCCTCACCGAGTTCCGCAACTGCACCTTCACCGAGATGATACAGCCGCTCACCAACGAGGACGGTATGTGGGCTCCCGGTGGCTCGGGCTCCACTTCGGGCATCATCATCGAGGAAAGCACCGCCGGCACCCTCCAGCAGGGTCCCTCGATCGACAACCGCACCTCGTTCGCCATGAACTACGTCTATGACCGCGATGCCACGAGCGAGAACTTCTTCATCCGCGACCACTATCCCGCAGGCATGCAGAAGGAATACCGCACATTCTTCGACGGCGTCCTCACCCTCTGGGTTTACGGCGACGGCTCCAACAACCAGACCAACGTTATGATCCGCACGGGCTCTGACGGCATCAAGATGCGTGCCGAGGACATGCCCGTTGACTTCCGCGGCTGGAACCTCTTCGTGTTCGACCTCCAGTACGGCGACGTGACCAGCTTCACCGGCAACAACAACACCCTCGCCGGCAACAGCCGCTGGTGTCTCGACGCCCTGTCACTGCGCCACCAGCGCGTAGAAGAAGACGATGCCGACGAAGACAATCCTTTCCAGGCATGGGAAGGCACCATCGGCTACAACAATCTTCTGTTCAGCCGCTGGGATGACCAGGCCGAGCGTCAGGCTCAGATCACCGACATCGATCTGCCCGAGCATGGCATCGTTGATGTCAACGCCGGCGTCAACGCTCCCGTTGAGTACTTCAACATGCAGGGCGTCCGCGTAGCCAACCCCTCGGCAGGTGTCTATATCCGCCGCCAGGGCTCTGAGGTTACCAAGGTAGTTGTTAAATAAACGTTAATCCCTTAATATAGAACGGGCGCAGCCACTTTCGGCTGCGCCCGTTCTGTATTTCTTAATGAATGATTATTTCAGCGTTCCTGCTTCGGCCTGCTGGATCATGTTCTTGTTGGCCGTGATGTATATCTCGACGCGGCGGTTCTGGGCGCGGCCGGCAGCCGTCTCGTTGGATGCGACATAGTCGGCCATCGGCACACCCTGGGCTGAGAGTCGGGTAGGCGACACACCCTGGTTGGCCAGATAGCTCAGCACGGCGTCCGCACGCGATGTCGCCACGCGCTCGTTGACCTGCAGTGTGCCTGTGTTGTCGGTGAAGCCGTAGATATGTATGTCGGTTTCCGGATTTGCCTGCACGTTGGCTGCGAATTTCGAGAGATCGGCCTTGGCCTGCTCGCTCAGGGTAGAGCTGTTGGTCGGGAAGAGAATGCCGCCGTCGAAGGTTACCTTGATCGCTGCGAGCCCGTTCTGATCAGTGGTCTGTTCCACCTTGGCCTGGTTGGCGAGCTGTTGCTCGAGCTCCTTCTTCTGGCGGTCCATCTTGTTGCCGATCAGGGTGCCGGCGCCGGCTCCTACGGCTGCGCCGATGGCAGCGCCTATGCCTGCGCCTTTGCCGCCGCCGATCAGTGCGCCGAGCCCTGCGCCGAGGCCTGCGCCGCCGCCGCCGCCGATCAGTGCGCCCTTGCCGGTATTTGTCATTGAATTGCAGCCTGTTTCGCCGATAAGGAAGGCACCGCACAGGAGAGCGATAATCGAGATTTTAAGAATTTTCATAGTCGCGTTGGTTTTATGTAGTTACTTTTATGTTATATTTCATCGACAAAAATACAAACAAAATCTGTGAAAAGTTTAATTTTGTCGTAAGTTTTAACTAATTTTGTGCTCGGAAAAGACTATAAACACTTCACAATGCCAATAAGTCATTCAAAGCGCACCGGACTGATGCCGGTAATCATGGCTCATGTAGGAGCACTCATATGCATCGGCATGTGGGGTGTGTCGTTTGTGTCGACTAAGGTGATGCTCAACCACGGCATGCATCCGGTCGAGATCTATATCGACCGTTTTCTGCTGGCATATGTGTTGATTCTGCTTCTTAAGCGGACCCGCTGGTTCTCATACAATTGGCGCGACGAGGGGCTCCTCTGCCTCTGCGGCATGCTCTCGGGGTCTGTTTACTTCCTTGCCGAGAACTTCGCCTTGGAGTACACGCTTGTCAGCAATGTGTCCCTGCTGACGTCTATGTCGCCGCTTATAACCGCTATGCTTGTCGGACTTCTTTATAAGAGCGAACGGCCCGGCCGCGGCATGATTCTCGGTTCTTTCATAGCCTTCATTGGCGTGGCATGCATTATTTTCAACAGCAGCTTTAATGTCGAGATCAAGCCGCTTGGCGATATGCTCGCCATCATGGCGGCTTTCAGCTGGGCGCTTTATTCGCTTGTGCTGAAGAAGCTCGACGCTACTTACGACGTATGGTTCATCTCGCGTAAGACTTTCTTTTACGGCGTCCTCACCTCGCTGCCGTTCCTCATCATGGAGCCCCCGCATTTCTCCGTGTCCGACATTCTCGGCTGCTGGCCTGTGCTGGGCAACCTCCTGTTCCTTGGTGTGGGCGCATCGCTCATCGGATATCTGCTGTGGGCCCGTACCGTGAAGGTAATGGGTGCCGTTAAGGCCAACAATTACATGTATTTCCAGCCGATTTTCACCATGGTGTTCTCTGTTATCTTCCTCCACGAGGTCGTCACGTTCTTCGGCTATCTGGGCTGCGCTCTGATCCTCGGAGGCCTCTGGCTCGGCGATTATCTGACCCGCCGCCAGAAGATGAAGTCGTGATGCCCGGGCAGCCTGCTTCCCGTGGCAGCCGCGCTTTGTTCACTGATTTCCTCAGTTGTTGCACTTATCGGCGCCTTTTCTTGAAAAGGCGTGTTTTTGTCCGATTTTTCCAATAATTTTTGCGTCGCTCCGCTTTTTATTTGGATAAAAATTTGATATCTTTGCACCCGAATTTCAAAGCGTTGTATCTCTAAAAAATTTCAGTATCGTGTCTAATCTTGCGCTGTGCAGTGCGTTGGTCGTATCCGATGACGGCCATGATATTGTCGTAATTCTCGACAATGGCTCAGCCGACGGCTGTGCCGGCTGTGGCATAGCTTTGTTCTGTCGTAGCGAGGCATGCCGGCGCATTAAGCTGCGCAATCCTGGGCATAGACGTTATCGGCCCGGCGACCGCGTGGAGGTCGCTGCCCATCCGGCGCTTAAGCGCACAGCGCTTTTGTTATTCTTCGTCGTTCCTCTGGTGCTTATGGTCGCTTCTGCGGCCGCCGGTACTCTTTTAGAAGCCTCCGAGCCTATGTGCGCGCTCTGGGCCTTCGGTGCTGTTGTCATTTGGTATCTTATTATGTTCGTTTTTAGGGGCCGCATCGGGCGTAGCGCACGTTGGCGGCTGCTGACTTCTGATTAATAGAGGTTTATGCATTTGGTTTGGTTGACATTATCTGTGCTTTTGATTACCGGCCTTGTCGGTGCGCTGCTTCTTTATTATGTGTCGAAGCAGTTTGCTGTCAGGGAGGATCCCGTGGCGGAGGAAATCGCCGGACTGCTGCCCGGTGCTAACTGCGGCGGCTGCGGCTTCAAAGGCTGCCGCGACTTTGCCGCGGCTTGTGCCTCGGCTGCTGACCTTGGGGGAATTTACTGCCCCGTAGGGGGTGAGCCTGTCATGAAGCGTATTTCTGAGATAGTCGGACTTGAGGCCCGGTCGGTTGAACCCACTGTGGCTGTCATGAAGTGCAATGGCTGTGCCGATGCCAGGAAGCGTACGGCTGTGTATGACGGCGTCCGTTCATGTGCTCTGTTGGCAGCTGTGTCTGCCGGCGAGACGGGATGCGCCTACGGCTGTCTTGGCTGCGGCGACTGCTTTAAGGCCTGTGCATACGGCGCCATCACCATGAATCCCGCGACAGGCTTGCCCGAAATCGATGCCGCGCGATGCGTGTCATGCGGCAAGTGTGTCAGTGCCTGCCCCCGCCATCTCATCGAGCTCAGACCGAAAGGCCGCCGCGACCGCCGCGTTTGGGTCGCCTGCTCCAGCCGCGACCGTGGCGCCGTGGCCCGGAAGTTCTGCTCAGTGGCCTGCATCGGCTGCGGCAAGTGTGCCAAGGTCTGTCCGTTCGGCGCCATAACCGTCCACGACAATCTTTCTTATATAGATCCGACGCTCTGTAAGGCGTGCGGCAAGTGTGTCGATGTCTGTCCCACCGGGGCTATTCTTTCAACTTTCAAGCAGAAGGACAATGAGCAGACTGACATTTAAAAAAGGTGGCATCCATCCCGATGCCGCGAAACTTACGGCCGGAATGCCCATTGTGGCTCTCGAACTGCCGCGCCGAGCTGTGGTGATGCTGTCGCAGCACATCGGAGCCCCGGCCACGCCCTGTGTGGCGCGTGGCGCGCATGTCGACCGCGGCGACGTCATCGGCGAGGCTGCATCTTCGTTCTCGGCTTTCGTTCACGCGCCTGTTTCGGGTACGGTCAGGGAGGTCGGCGCTGTTCCGGGTGCCGACGGCTACCCGGCCCCGGCGGTCATCATAGAGGCCGACGATGCCGATCACATGAAAGACATGGCCGACCGGAAAGCTCTGTACGACACCCTTGCGGAGCCGCCCGGCTGCTTGCTGTCTGATGACATTGACGCGCAGGAAATTGCAGACGCTGTGCGTCGCGCCGGCATCGTCGGTATGGGCGGCGCCACATTCCCCACCGATATAAAGCTGCATACGGGGCACGACAAGCCCGATGTACTTGTCATCAACGCCTGCGAGTGCGAGCCTTATCTGACCTGCGACGACGCGCTGATGCGTGCGTGGCCCGCTCAGATTGTTGCCGGGATCCGCCTGATGCTGCGCGCTTCGGGCGCTTCGCGTGCTGTGATCGGTATTGAGGACAACAAGCCAGAGGCTGCAGCTGCACTGCGGGCGGCTATCGGACCTTCCTGGCCCATTGAGATTAAGGTTCTCATAACCAAATATCCGCAGGGGGGCGAGAAGCAGCTTGTGCAGGCGGTTACAGGCCGGCGCATCCCGTCTGGAGGGCTGCCGCTCTCTGTCGGCGTGGTTGTCAATAACGTTGCCACGGCTTTTGCCGTCTATATGGCGGTGGAGCGGCGTGCGCCGCTCACCGACCGCGTCATAACCGTCACGGGCGACACTCCGGCGCGCGGCAATTACCTCGTCGCCATAGGCACGCAGTTCAGCGGAATGCTCGGCGACATCGCCGACGGCAGTAAGGTCATCGTCGGAGGACCCATGATGGGCCGGACGGCTGTCACGCTCGATGCCGCCGTCACAAAGGGGACATCCGGGCTGCTCGTCATGGCCGGGGACAACCGCCGCCGTGCGGCGCAGCCCTGCATACGGTGTGCCCGGTGTTCTGAAGTGTGTCCGATGGGCCTCGAGCCTTACCTGATTTCTACTTATGGGCGCTTGCAGATGTTTGCAGAGGCGCGCGCCAACGATGTCATGGACTGCATCGAATGTGGTTCGTGCAGCTATACGTGTCCCTCCGCGAGGCCGATTCTCGATTTCATAAGGCTCGCGAAGCGTGAGGTCGGCGCTATTATTAAAGCTGAAAAATCAATGAAGAAATGACACGTCTATTATTCTCTTCATCTCCGCATATCCACACGTCGGCTACTGTCAGCCGCATCATGCTCTATGTCATCCTGTCGCTCGTCCCGTCATTGGTATGTGCGCTTTACTATTTCGGCTGGCGCGTTGCGGCGATTGTTGCTGTTTCGGTCGCCACGGCTGTCTTCGCCGAGTGGTTCATCAACCGCTTCATGCTTCGGCGCGCTCCCTCGGTCGGCGATCTGTCGGCTGTGCTGACCGGTCTGCTGCTTGCGCTCAATCTGCCGTCATCCCTTCCGCTCTGGACTGTGGCCATGGGTTCATTCTTTGCCATATCCGTTGCCAAGATGGCCTTCGGAGGCCTCGGTTGCAATATCTTCAACCCTGCGCTCGTTGGCCGTGTGTTTCTGCTCATATCTTTTCCGGCGCTTATGACGGTGTGGCCCCTCCCCGGTGGTGGTTTCGGGGCCGACGGTGCCACCGGCGCCACCATCCTTGGCCGTATGAAGCTCGGCGAGGATATCGACGGCATTCTGTCATATTCCGATATGCTGCTCGGCCATATGGGCGGCTCGCTCGGCGAGGTAGGGGCCATAGCAATTCTTCTCGGCTTCGTCTTCCTGCTTGTGGCCGGCGTCATCAGCTGGCACATTCCGGTTGCACTCGTCGGTTCGGCCGCTCTGTTTGCATGGGCTATCGGGGAGCCGGTTGCCATGACCGTCCTTTCGGGCGGTCTGCTTTTCGGCGCCGTTTTCATGGCCACTGATTACGTTACTTCGCCTATGACTCGCGCAGGAATGATCATTTACGGCATCCTCATAGGCCTCGTTACTGTTATTATCAGGACTTGGGGCGCATATCCCGAGGGGGTCTCGTTCGCTATTCTTCTCGGCAACGGACTCACTCCGCTTATCAATCGCTTCGTGAAGCCCCGCCGCTTCGCAGAAAGGAGCGTGGCTCGATGAAATCGACACTCAGAAATATGGTCCTGTCGCTCGGCGGCATTTCGGCGGCAGCCGCTTTGGCCCTGTCGCTGTGCTACAACGCCACGCTCGAGCCTCGGCTCCGCGCCGAGGCCGATGCTGCCGATAAGGCCATCGAGGCCGTGCTTCCGCCGTTCGACAATTCGCCTGCGCAGCAGACTGTCACGATCGACGGCTCCAAGGTTTATCCGGCCCTTAACGGCGGCAAAGTGGTCGGCGCGGTTGTCGAGACCGTTACTCACGACGGCTTCAGCGGCGACATCTCCATGATCGTCGGCTTCGCGGCCGACGGCCGTCTGACCGATTATGTAATTCTGAGCCAGGCCGAGACACCCGGTCTCGGCGCCAAGGCCGGCGAGTGGTTCCGCGATCCCCGCGGGCACCGCTCTGTCATCGGTACGGCTGAAGAGCTGTCTCTTACGAAGGACGGCGGCTCGGTCGACGGAATCACCGCCGCAACCATCACCTCGCGCGCCTTCGTCGGAGCTGTCAACCACGCCCGCCAGGTATTCCTTAAATATATGTCACAGCAATGAGCCCCTTACGTATATTTCTCAACGGATTCATCAGGCAGAATCCCACCTTCGTGCTTATTCTCGGCATGTGTCCCACTCTCGGCACTACTTCATCGGCCATTACCGGCCTGTGCATGGGTCTTGCGACTATGGCTGTCTTGATCTGCTCGAATGTCGCGATATCCGGTCTGAAATCATTGATCCCCGATAAGGTCAGGATTCCGGCATACATTATTATTATATCTACGTTCGTCACCGTCCTTCAGCTCGTCATGGAGGCATGGCTCCCGGCTTTGAATGCCGCCCTCGGCATTTTTATCCCCCTAATTGTGGTCAACTGCATTCTGCTGGGCCGCGCCGAGGCGTTCGCGTCGCGCAACAGTGTTCTGGCTTCCGCATTCGACGGCCTCGGTATCGGACTTGGATTTGCTGTGGCCCTCACCATTATCGGCATAGTCCGCGAACTGCTCGGAGCCGGCACCGTCTTCGGCCTGCAGGTCTATCCTGACAGCTACGGGTCGCTCCTGTTCATCCTCGCTCCCGGAGCTTTTATAGTTCTCGGGTTCATCATCGCCCTCTTTAATCGTATCAGACGTTAAGCCATGCTTCAGATTTTAGGTATAATCATCACGGCAATTTTTGTCAACAACATTGTCTTCGCGCAGTTTCTGGGCATATGTCCGTTCATTGGCGTGTCCAAGCGCTTCGATTCAGCCGTCGGCATGGGTTGCGCCGTCACCTTTGTGATGGCCATCGCCACGGCCATCACATGGCTGCTGCAGTATTTCGTCCTCGTGCCGCTCGGGCTGCAGTTTGTCCAGACCATCCTTTTTATTCTCGTCATAGCTGTCATCGTACAGATGATCGAGATCGTCATGCGTAAGATCTCACCCTCGCTTCATGCTGCTTTGGGCGTCTTCCTTCCGCTGATCACCACCAATTGCGCCGTCCTGGGCGTTGCCATTCTTGTCACCCGCAAATCCTATACATTTGTCGGTTCGCTCGTATATGCCATATCCACGGCGCTCGGCTTTATGATGGCTTTGCTGATATTCTCGGCAATCCGCACGCAGCTCGCCATGTCCGATGTCCCGCGGTTGATGAAGGGCGTCCCCATCGCCCTCGTGGTGGCCGGTTTGCTCGCAATGGCATTTATGGGATTTTCTGGCATCAAAATCGGGTAAAATTTTGCTTGGTGCAATAGCTTGTAATTCAGATTAGAGCGAGTCTCTTTAATAAATTTTTATGTTTTACAGCATAAAAAAGTGGTAAAAATATTTGGAGGGGACGGAAAAAGGTTGTAACTTTGCACTCGCTTTTGAGAA
>ERZ1673743.360-NODE-360-length-72754-cov-7.184487_pt1 | contig 72754 bp, 54 predicted proteins | sample MGYA00580197_ERZ1673743 | MGnify/ENA primary metagenome ERZ1673743 (study PRJEB41218, sample SAMN15661795) | gut metagenome | host: Homo sapiens | place: Canada: London | collected 2015-08-20/2019-03-30 | study: EMG produced TPA metagenomics assembly of...
TTGAGGGGGTAGTGATCATTAGATCGTGTGAGTTCGAGTCTCATTTCGGACACTGAGTATGAAGGCCGGCCAGTTGATAAGTCTCAACTGGCCGGCCCTTTTTATGTTCCCTCGTGGATATTGCGTGGATTGAAGGTCCTGCATCGTAGGAGTGGTAATACTCATTAGGGGTTGTGTCAAAACTCAAAGTTTTGACACAACCCCTTGTTTTTGTCCGGATGGAAAGGGCGCTGTCTGCCATCGATCTTTGGACGCTTTGCTATGCAAAGAATAGTCCAGATGGAGGTGCCTGAGTGGTAGGGGAGTTGACAATGGTTAATGACCGAACCCATAATTGACGGAGCCGCTTCGCCTAATCGGAGAATCGCTCAGGCGACGACCCAAATGGGCGATGCCCACTCGTTAAGGAATGGAATTATTGGCAGTTATTGAGCTTCCAATAGCAAAACTCTAGATGCGTATGGAACGTGAAGATTTTTGCCGTTGTTATGCTCAATGGGCAATGTCAGACCATTGCACATAAGTAGGCTCCCGGAAAAACTTTTGCCTTCGACCGGCAACGGGACTACATCAATCGGGTTTAGCTCAGTTATTTTGTAAGATTTATCAGGTGCCAGCCCTGCAAGAACAGTGGGCGGGAGTTTCTGACCCGCGAAGGTTTCTGTTTTATACCAGAACAACACAGCCTTGTCGCGATTGTTTGAAACGTACATCAGCGAAGCGACACCATTCTTGTCGTAGGGAGATTGAAGCCGATACAGATTCCCATGTTGCACCACATCACGGATGCGCTTATAATCTGATATGGCCAGCCGACATTGTTTTTTTTCCGCATCGGTCATGTCTTTCGGCTGGATTTCCATTCCGAGACGTCCACTCATCGCTACGTCAATGCGGAACTTCAGCGGGAGGACGTGTCCGGTCTGATGGTTTGGCGCCGCGCTTATGTGCGAGCCCATCGCCAGTGCCGGGAAGAAGTGGCTCGTGCCCCACTGAATGTATATGCGCTGGAGGGCGTCCGTATTGTCGCTCGCCCAGAATTCGTCAAACCAGGGGAGCACCCCGTAGTTGACTCTTCCGCCTCCGCTGGCGCATGCCTGGATGGTTACGTCCGGATATTTCTGTCTGATGCGTTCCATTACTTTTCTAAAGCCTCGGTGGTAGTCGATAAACAGGCGCGACTGTCTATCTTTCCTCTGATACTGCGAGCCTCGGTTGAGTATGGCGGTGTTGGCGTCCCACTTTATATAGTCAATCTGGGGGTAATTGGTCAGAAGGGTATCAACGACTTCAAACACGAGGTCCTGTACTTTGGGATTTCCGAGGTCGAGGGCTACCTGCGAGCCACCTCTTCCGGGAATGATGTCGCGACGGTCGGCCTTTAGCACATATTCGGGATGCTTTTCATACAGCTCGCTCTTGATGTTGACCATTTCCGGTTCAATCCATATGCCGAAGTCAATCCCGGCGTCCCGGGCGGTCTTGAGAAGTCCACCGATGCCGTTGGGCAGTTTATGGGTGTTCACCACCCAGTCGCCGAGCGACGTTGTATCGTCATTGCGTGGATATTTTGAGCCGAACCACCCGTCGTCCATTACGAAGAGTTCGCCGCCCATATCGGCGATGTCGTGCATCATGGCTTCCATCCCCGGTTCGTTAATGTCGAAATACACTCCCTCCCACGAGTTGAGAAGAATCTTGCGATCGCGGTCGCCGTTGGCAAGGCGATGTTTTCTCGCCCAATTGTGGAAGGCGCGGCTTGCGCCGCCTTTGCCTTCGGTGGAATAGGTGAGCGCCAGTTCCGGAGTGACGAACCGCTCACCCGGCGCGAGGGTATAGTACGAGTTTTCATCGTCTATTCCGGCGAAGAAATGGTGGAAATCTGATTCGTCGGTGTCGACCTTCAGTTTGTAATTGCCGCTGTAGCAGAGCGCTGCGCCGATTATGCGTCCGTTGTTCTCCTGCGGTTTGCCGTCGAGAGAGAACATCACTTCCGCATGGGAGCTTTGGGAATTGCGCACGCCGTCGGTATTGTAAATCTCAAACAGCCCGTGGGGCAGCGGTTTCTCCTCAAGCCGGGCCTCGTTGGCCCACGATCCATAGAGCGACGATAGCCAGACATCGCCGCGCGGAATGGGCAGATGGGCCGATGCAAACTGCCGGAGCTCGACATCATTCCGAGAATTATTTGTAATCTCGGCCCATGTCTCGATTACGTCGCAGTCGGGGAAAGTACGGAAACGCAGGTCGACGCTGATTGGGTAGACTTTGTCTCGAAGGCGCACTGTGGTCATTCGTCCGTCGGTAAGCACCGTGTCGGTTGTCAGTTCGAGCGTCATGTTGCCGTCGGGCATTGTGGTGGCCAGGGCCGTCTGTCGGCAGCCGCCCATGCCGTAGGCGGGATAGAGTCTTGTCTTATTTGCGCTTGCCGCGAGGGAGGCTACATCTGTCGGGCTCGGTGAATTGCCGAAATACAGATATTTCAAGGATTTCCCTTTGGAGGCCTCGAGAAGCAGAGACGAGCCGGGAGTGGTTATCTCCACGACTTGGGAACTTGATGAAAATATTGCGCCGGCGGCGAGAAGGGCGGCTGCGGTCAGTTTATGGAGAAATTTCATGGAAGTGATGTGCGGATAAAGATTGCAGGCTACAAAAATTGCCTGAAATATGTACTAAAGAAATAAAAGCGGTAATTTTTTTAGGTGGCGTCGCAATTTCATCAGCGCACGCGACAGAAGGTTCATCGACGACTGCTCCTTCATATGGAGCATTACCGAGACCTCCTTATGCGAGAGACCTTTGAAATAATGCAGGTATACGGCCATGCGCTGATTGCCGTTGAGGTGCTTGAAAGCATCCATTACTTTCTGCCGGCGGTGGATATCTTCATCGGAAAGCTGTTCGGCTACGGTAAGGATGAAGAAATCCTGGTCTATTTCGGCGAAAGGGAGTTCCTCGAGCGGTATATGAGGTTTAACCGACTTCAGCCGGTCGAAGATAATGTTTCTCAGCGACGTGAGCAGCCACGGCCGCACGTATCGTACGCTTGAGAACAGCGACGGGTGGCATATCAGCTTTACGAATAGATCCTGTATGCAGTCCATGATGAAGTCACATTCGTTGTAATACTTCAGACCGAAGTTCAGCATGAGCTCGTAATGGCGCTTATACAGCATTTCGATTGCCGCCAGTTCGCCACTGGCGGCAAGTTCGCAAAGCCTTATGTCGTCGATATATTCCAAGAAGCGGTCAGGATTTCTTATTCCATTTGCTGTCGAGAAGTTTGATGAAATATGCTCCGACAACCGAACGGTTACTGAACATCTGGTGGTGAGGACGGTCGGTCCAGAACCAGTCGGTCATCGGCAGACGGTCTACGGTCTCGTTCATAAACTTCCATACGGGGTGGGCAATTGTTCTGAAATCCTCGGCGGAGTCGGCCATAGTTGCCGTCCAGAGAATCCAGTCGGTTTTGGAGTATGTCTCGCGGCAGTCGAGCGGGAGTCCATAGGTGTTCATCTTGCCGAGATAGTAGGCTGTCTCCTTTTTGAATACCTCTTTGGGGAACAGATTCCAGCCGAAAAGCTTATCCCACACAAGATTGTACTTCTGGCTCCAGGTATCGGGACGGTCGAACGTAAGGCGGTAGTGGTCGCCGTCGTCGGCCATCTTTTCCCATTGGCGCGCCATCCGCGCGGCCTTCGCCATGTATTCCTTTCCGGTTTTCTTGTCGCCGAGCATTTCGGCCAGATAGCCGTAGGAGGCGATGCCGAGAATGGCTTTTCCGGAGAGGTTGGCATTGTGGGCCACATGCCCGGCAAAATCGTCGGTACAGAGCTGGTTTTCGGGATCAAGGCCGTATTTCTCCAGATATTTCACCCATGTGGTGAGCGTATCCCAGTGCTTGCGGGCGAAATCGGGATTGTCGTCGGCCCGAGCTATAGCTGCGGCCATGATGAGCATATTGCCGCTCTCCTCCACCGGCATGTCGCCACCGTAGTTCTGCCCGTTTGCCCGGGGATATCGACCAACATCGTGGGCGGCGAAATCCTTCTGCCACCTGTCGGAGGCGCAGTAGTCGAGAATCGGGTTCATCAGCCCCTGGGCAAGCTCGGTATTGTAAAGCAGGAACAGCGGCACGGAGGGGTAGGAGAGGTCTACCGTCCCGATCGAGCCGTTACTGTTGTTTTCCTTGGAGAGGTACAGCAGAAGTCCTTCGGGCGTTTCGAGCAGCTTGTGGGCGGCGAAGGTCTGGCGCCACGCGAGCGTACAGAGGTCTGCGTATTCCGGGCCTCCAGCGGCTGTGGCGTCAGCAATCAGACTCTCGTTGAACCGGGCGCAACGTTCCATTACCGACGGATACTCCTTCTCAGCCTTCAGAAATTGGCCGGCAATCGTCTCGTTGCCTGTACGGTTCCAGTAGGGGCGTATCGGGCGTCCCATATAGAGGATGGCCTCGACATCGTCGTAGGCCGCCATTACAAATCCGGAGGCGGATTCTGTGTCGCCGAGGTTGCGGTCTATGGAAAGGCGTTTGCCGTCGATTGCGAAGCGCGTGTCCTTGTTGGCAGCGGCGAGGTAGAAGTAGCCCCAGTCGATTCGTCGGTCGTCGCCCCATTTTTCGAGTGCGCGCTGCCCGACGGTTCCTGTACCGAGCAGCGTGAGGTCGCCCTCCTTTGTGATGGATTCCACCGTTGGCTGGCCGGGATAGTCGCAGGCAAAGAGCGGCGAGGCCTGAAGCATGAACGATACGTCGTGCTTTCTGCCGTCGAGCGATTTGACGTCGTAAGAGATATAGTTAACCGGCCGTCCCGCAAGTTCAAGGTCGTTGGGGAGGAAAGGTGCGGTGAATGTCAGGTCGAGTCCGATCGGGCCGCAGACAAAATGATATATGGTCTGCACGGGGAGCATCTCCACGCCGGTCTGGCGGGCCGTCCGGGCGTATTTTTCATTTATACGGTCGCGTGCAATCAGGGTAAAGTCGATTACGCCGTAGCCCTCGTTGTTAACGGCTTTTGCGGCTATCACGTTCTTTCCCGGCCGGAGGGCACGTACGGCATCATCGCTCAGCTCCACAAGCCGGTGATCTTCGGGCGATGTGCCGGAAAATGCTTTCACTCCGTTGATGTAGACATCCGCACGGTCGTCGTATGTGATTTCCAGAAAGACGTCTTTCCCTGAAAGAGTATCGGGAAGTTCGACGGTGCGTCGCACCCAGATGTAGGGCAAATTCCACAGTGTCCGCGCCCCGGTCTTGCAGAATTCGTTGCTTATCATTACGAATTTACCGTCCGTGCCGTCGGTGGCGAAAGCCGCTGGACCTTTATGCCAGGAGCTGTCGTCGAAATTGATGTTGGCCCACCCTTCGGCAGGGGTATCGGTAGTATATGAGCCCTCCCACTCGCCCCATTCGGAGTTGGGCGCCAGGGATTCGGCGGTGTTGAACTCCTTGCCGAGAAAGCGATAAGGAGTACCGTCGACGGTGAGGACTCCAAGAAGAGGCTGTTCGCGGGTGGTCCAGTGACGCGTCGCGTCGGCATAGAGGGTGTCGCCCATCATCCATAAATTCACCGAGGGGTCGAGCGAGACAAGCGGATATGCCGGGGCGCGAAGCGCGCCCGCGGCATTGAAGGCGGCTGCTACGGCAGCTAACGCCAGCAGTGTTTTTCTCATTTCAATTTTTCTGAAAATTATCTGACCGGTAATATCGACAGAATGGTGTTCGGCTCTATCGAGAGCCGTATAGCGCCGTCCTTAACTTTGAGCGTCTGCGGTTTGGTCGTCCCGGCGATGTTGACTTCGCTTATAGTCACGGCTTGCACGTCGCTCCAGCCCTGCGGGAGTTTCCACTCGTGGTCGCGGTAGCCATCCTTCGAGTATGCCATAATCTCCTTGTTGTCTTTCCAGACCAGAGGGAAGAATATATTGTCGTTTTCGCGAAGGAGGGTGCCGTTCCAGCTCACAGTCTTGTTTTTCCAGTCAGTAACGACTCCCTGTGAATAGGTTACCTTTTCCGCCGGTTCGTCGTAGTCCTGAATCTTAAGTGTGTTGTAGAAGAGATATGGCACGGTGCGCGTGGCGATTCCGTATTTTGCGCGGTCCCAGGCCTTGGAGTAATCCTTGTCGTGATAGATGTCGACGAAATTGAAGTCATCTTCAGCCTGATAATTGTCGCCGAAAAGGAATGTTTCCTTGAGCCACAACTTACCGAACTTACCCTCCTGACCACCGGCGATAAGCGACGCAGGGAATTTAGCGCGCTCGACAGCGCTCATGTCAAGCCACCATGCGGCAGGGCTAAGTCCGATCATCTTATCGCAGCGCTGCCCGTTATGGAGAAATTCAATAGTCACATCGATGCCTTTGTCGCGCATATAGCGAAGCATTTTTCGCATCGCTTCCTCCTGCTGGGCCATGTTGGCGCCGTCGTAGGGGCTCATGCGGGCGTAGAATGCGTCGCAGTGAAGCGTTCCTGCCTCCTTGATATTGGCGAGTTCCACGACTTCGTCAAGACGCTTCTGAAGTAATCCCTTGTTCCATTCTGCGGCCAGGTTTACGTCATACATAGGCTGGCCGTTGAATACTGCACGGGTAATCAGGTTGCCGTCGATATCGCGGCAAATCAGGTCATTGTCGACATATTCCTGCCACAGAGGCGAGTCCGGTTCCGCATCCTGAACAAGCAGATGCACCGACACGGTTGTGTTATATTTCTTCGCCTCTCGCTGGAGCCACAGATAACTGTCGCGGGCGGTGGCATCTTCCGGACGTTTCAGAGCCTTGTTGAATTCGTGGAAGGCCGGATATTTGCAGTCGTGGCCTTCGTACTGCCATCCGACGAGATAAACGATTTTGGGCACGCCTCGGCTCAGGTTGTCCATCCCCTTGATTACCTCAAGGACGTCGGCAAAGGTCATTCCCACGTTCGAGCCACCTTTTTGATCGGGACGTGCGAGAAAGAGTTTCTGCATCATCAGCTTGTCGTACTGATGCATATAGGGCCGCTCGGGCTTCATTGTGGCGGTATAGTCGTAGGGTGCGCCGCTGACGGTTTCGACTGCGTCGGCCGCGGTGGTCGGAAATATCATCGAGGCTGCGGCCAGAAGGCCGGTAAGAGCTTTGAGTCTCATTGTTTCTGTATTGAAAGGAAGGTATTGGGTTCAAGTGAGAGGCTTACGGAGCCGTTGACAACCGGAATCACGACGGGGTCGCCGAGGCCGGTCTCGGAGAGCGGATAAGCGAGTACCTGCGTGGCGTCGGCCCAGTCGGCGGGGAGTCTCCACTCGCGGCGTGAATATCCGTTGAGCGAGTAGGCGAGGATCTCCTTGTGGTCGGTAATCCACGGGAGGGGGAAGAAGATGTTGTTGTGGTCGCGGAGCGTCACACCGTTCTGTTTCACTGTGAGGTTGCGGTAGTCGGATACAAGTCCGTCGCTGTATGTTACCTTCTGCGCCCCGGCGTCGTAGTTCTCAACCTTGTGGCGGTTGAAATACATGTAGGGGATGGTGTAGAGGGCGATTCCCTTGCGCGCGCTCTTGAGCGAGCTTGCCAGATTCTTGGTCAGGCCGTAGTCGATGTAGTTGAAGTCGCCTTCAGCCTGGTAGTTGTCGCCGAAGAGGAATGCTTCCGGTTCCCAGAAATTGTTGAATCGTCCGGCCTTGCCGCCCGCAATAAGCGATGCGGGCAGTTTGGCACGTTCCTGGGCCGTAAGGTCGAGCCACCATGCCGCCGGGTTGAGACCGAACATCGGGTCGACGCGCTCATTCCCGTTGTGCAGGAACTCGATTGTAACGTCGATCTCCTTGTCGCGCATATAGCGGAGCATCTTGCGCATCACCCTTTCGGTCTGCGCTACGGTCGTACCGTGGTAGGGGCTTTCGCGGGCATAGAACGCGTCGCAGTGAACGGTCTTGGTCCTGTCGAGGCGTACCAGCTCGGCCAGTTCGTCGAGGCGTTTCTGGAGGTATCCTTTCTGCCATTCGTTCACGATGTTGACGTCGTACATCGGATATCCGTTGAAGGTGGAGCGGGTTACGAACGAGCCCGTGGCGGTCTTGCAGATGAAGTCGTTGCGCACGTAGTCGTGCCAGAGCGGAGAATTGGAGAAGGCGTCCTGAACAAGGATGTGGACCGACACCGTGGTGTTGTATTTAGCGGCCTCGTCCTGCAGCCAGTAGAAGCTTTCGCGCGCGGATGCATCCTGCGGGCGCTTGAGGGCTCCGTTGAATTCGTGGAATGCGGGATATTTCCAGTCGTGGCCTTCGTACTGCCATCCCACGAGGTAGACGATTTTCGGCAAGCCGCGGGTTATCGCATCAAGCCCCTTGATCACCTCAAGAGCATCCTCAAACGTCAGATTGACGTTTGAGGTGCCATCGGCGTTCGGACGGCTCATGAATAATTTCATCAGCATTGCCTTGTCATATTGGTGCATATAAGGGCGTTCCGGAGCCATAGTCGCGGTATAGTCATATTCATCGCCCGAGATATTGTCATTCCAGTCAGGAAGTTCGGCTACAGGCTCCATAACTGGAATGTCAGCATCATCGCTACACGAGACAGCACAGAATCCGATAGCGCATATGAAGGCCGTCAGTAATATATTATATTTCATCGGTTTTAATGTTTAAAGTGATTCTCCATCAATAGCTGACACGCGGTCAACATAAACCTCGCTGATTTTAGCGCGGTCGGCCAGCGACTGTGAGGCGGGGAAGGGGATTACTACAATCTTCAGATAGTGTCCGCGGTGCTGGTACGAAAGCACGCTTTCGGGAACGGCGACTTTCATCACACCGTTGCATGCCTGAGTCTGCGACAGCCCCGTAAGGGTAGCGAGATGTATCCAGTTGACGGTATTGTCGTAGTTTCTGGCTCTCTCTGCCAGTGAGAGGAATTCGTCGGAGAAGTTGCGCTCGTCGTTCGGATAAAGCAGCTGTTTGCTCTCAGCGGGAGTAAAGCCTGGATCAAGATTATCCTGTTCGGTAGTGTAGAACTCTACGGCCATGGGGTTGGTGTCATAATATCCGTCGCTCCAGGCCAACTGCACTCCGCATTGGCCTATCATCACGCGGCTACCGAGGTTAATTACCACATAGGGATTGCCTAAGCCCTGGTAACCGGGCCATCCCTCGCAGGTGTGTGAATACCATCCGAAAGTATCCTCCATGCCGTCGATAATGTTGGCGAATCGTCCGTAGGGCATCGACGGAGTGCCATAAACCACGCTCCAGGAACTCTTGTCGCTCATGGTCGCAAGGGTGTATTCGTGGAAATTGCATTCAATCAGCATCTCGCTGCGCGACACCACGGCGCCCTGTGTCAGGGAGACAAGCCGCAGCGGAAGAACCATCACGCCGTTGTCGGCAGCCTGACGTATGCGGTCGGTGTTAAACGTCACGTTATGGGTAAAGAACTCCGTATTCTCATCGATTGTGGCAGTCGGTTCCATCGAGTACATGTCGGATGTGAGGGCGACGTAGTTTACGCCTGCCGGGATTCCGAAATCGCGGTCGAGGTCGTCCTGCGACATCACCTCGAAGCGTACGTCGGTAGCGATTTCGCCGGATTTCTGAACGATGATTCCGGTGGAGAACTGCGGCTCGTGGTCGGGGAGCTTGACGGTCATTTTCTCGCGGTCGAAGCCCACTACAGCCGGCGATACGCTGCACTGCAGGATTACCACATCCTTATCCGTGCGGACGGTCTTTGTGGCTGTGGCGATTTTCACCGGGAGAATAAGGCTCTTGCCGCTGTTTTCAGGTTTCTGCATTTCGGCATAGATTGCGGGGGCGTCGAAAACCACATGGACCGAGCGCCCCGTCTCGCCCGGGCCGATTTTCAGGTGGTAGTCGGTGATGCGGTACATCGAGGCTGGGAGCACCTTATAGTTGGTGCCCTGACGTTCGTTGTAGTTTGCGTCAATCCACGCCTGCGAGGGCGCTTCGACCATTACTTCCACCACCTCGTCGGTATGAAGGCCGCCTTTCAGTACGGGAATCTCCTGGACGTAGTCCTTGTCGGCGACCGACATGATGACATCGAGTACGCCGGTATCCTTCAGCGAGATGATGGTATAGTAGCTTTCGGGCACGATTTCGTCGTAGTTGCCGTCGATGTCGTTGCAGGCGTCCAGCGATACGATGCCGGCCAAAGCCAGTATGTATGTGCCGATTTTATATAAATGATTTTTCATTGTATGTGTCTGAGTATGCATCGGTTGGTGAATTCCCGACTCTGGTATCAATAGCCGGGAGCCTGAATGAGTTGTGGATTGCTGTAGATCTCGCTCGAAGGAATCGGCAGGAGATACATGCGGTCGGCCCAACTGAAGGGCTGATCGACTTTGGTGCGCACATTGAATTCCTCGAAAGTTGGATCGGTCTTCGACAGAGCGTTCAGCCCTTCGCGGGCACCACTCTTCAGCACTTGAGGTGCTATCATCCAACGGCGCACGTCGTAGTATCGGTGCCCCTCGGCATATAGCTCGATGAAGCGCTCGTTGCGTATCCAGTCGCGGAGCGACATGAGCGCGAAATCGGCGGTGGTGATGTCGCGGACTTCGGCGTGGCGGCGCACAGCGTTGAGGGCTTCGAGAGCGCCCCCGTTGTTGCCGAGGGCTTCCTCGCATTCGGCCAGATTGAGATACAGCTCCGAGAGATGGATGAAGCGTGCGCCAATCTGACGGGCATTTAACGAACCGTCGGGGCGCCATGATACGTTGGGCTGGCACCATTTCTTGGTGTAAAATCCCGTCACGTTGTTATCCCACACGAATCTGGTGGGATTGTAGCCCTGAGCAGCTGAGCTTTTGGTATCTACAATAAGAGGTGCCCCGGCTTTTATCAGCTGCGAATACTCGTCTCCGTCAAACGAGATATTGGCGTAAAAACGGGGTTCGCGCTTGTCGTTGAGGTTGATGATGTCGGTGCGTCCGGCATATCCGGCAGATTCGAGCCATCCCGATTTTGGTAGTTCAGAGTCATCTTCAGGCAAAATTCCATTTCTGGTGTAGAAGTGCTCCACGGTGTAGAGACAAGGCGCGAGCGCCGTGACACCTCCGTAAAGTCCACCCCCGTTGCTGGTGCCGATATTGTGTGGATACATGTCGGCCTGCCAGAAGAGGTAAGCTCCGGGCTTGGAGATGACACTCCAGATTATCTCGCGGTTGCCCTCGGTCTCCACGGTGTTGTTGGCGTAGCGGATTTTCATTACCTTTTTCTTGAACTCATCGTCTGTTCCGGGAATGTCTGGGAGGGGAACACTTTCCGACAGGCGCTGGATTTCCGACTGCTCAAGCGTATAAAAGGCACGGTTGCCTTGGCCTATGGCATAGTTGAGAGCTTCCTGACAGGCGGTTCGGGCGCGTTCCCACTTCTCGCGGCTGTAGCGGCTGCTTACAAGCTCGCGGCCGTAGCCGGGAGTCTCATAGCTGGTGTTGACCCAGCTTGTGTGGGGGAAGGAACCGTTCCAGAGAGGAGAGGCGGCATAGAGAAGTACGCGGGCTTTCAGGGCCTTGCACGCTGTGGCTGAGGCGCGGCCAAGCTCGGCGGTCTCCACATTGGCGGGAAGCACGCGGGCAGCCTCGTCGAGCCATTCTACGATGCGGTTCACGCAGTAATCGAAGTGGCTGCGTCCCGGGAACTCGTCTTTTGTCGACGAAGTCTCGTAGTAGTGGTCGACGATGGGAATCGGGCCGTAGTTTTCCAGTAGACGGAAATGGTAGTAGGCCTTGAGAAATTTGATTTCAGCGCTCCAGCGGGTGCGGTCCGCGGCAGTCACTTCTCGGGGATTGGTGCTGTCGAGAATCTTCTCGAAGAGGTTACACTGGCCGATAGCCTTGTAGGCCACGCTCCAGGGGAGCTGGAAAATTTCGTTGTTCGATGTGGTGGTGGCAGAGAGTTGGTTCCACGACGTCACCTGACCGAGGCGACCCCATGCCTGCGGGCATACGAACTCGTCGGTAGAGGCTTCGTGGGTACCCAGCGTGCCGAAGCCGTGGTTGCTGTTGACTCCGGAGTAGCAACTGTAGAGAAACTCCAGGGCGTCTTGTTTGTCTTTCATCGTATCGGGAATGTCGGCGGTTTCGGGGGGAACCACGTCCAGGTAATCGCAGGCGGTGAGGCCGGCCGAGAGCAGGAGTGCCGCGGCGAAGAGTCCCGAGTATATTTTAATATGTAATTTCATCTTGGTATGGATGTGAATGAAGAGGAGGGTTGGATGTTAAAATGTGAACTGTGCGCCTACGTTGAATGTGCGCTGCAACGGATAGGAATTGTAATTGAGCTCAGGATCCCATAGTTTGAACGGCCCCCAGCAGGCTATATTGTCACCGCTGAAGTATACACGCACGAAGGGGAAAGTGTAGCCCACCTCGAGTGTTTTGAAGCGGACGAACGAACCGTTGCGCATCCAGAAGGTGCTGGGCACCATATTATTCTGCACCTGCGAGGGCGTGGTGCCCAGACGGGGGTAGGCGGCGTCAAGGTTATTCTGCCCGACGTGGTAGTAGTCGGCGGCTATGAACGACATGAGATTGCGGTCCTGATGGAAATCGTCGGCACAGAAGGACGAAATGCCGTCGATCATTATAGTTCGGTTTGCCGATCCGCTGAAGAATACGCCGAAGTCAAGCTTTTTCCAGACCATGTTCAAGCCGAGGCCGAACTGGATGCGCGGCTGACGTCCGAACTCCGAAATCATCACCTTATCGTCTTCGGTAATCATGCCATCGCCGTTCACGTCGCGATACTTGATGTCGCCTGGCATCGGGTTGCCCCCCAGAGGTGCCTGCGACGGAGAGTTGAGTATGTCGTTTTCGTCGCGGAAGAGGCCATCTGCGATGTAGCCGTAGGTAGCCGACAGCGGTTTGCCTGTCTGAGTCTGCCATACGTAGGGGTAGTCGGGCTCGTCGTTGTAGACGTATTTGTTTTTTGTGTAGGTAAAGTTACCTCTTACGTCGACTGAGAGGTCTTTGGTGAGGTTCTTGCGCCAGTTTATGCTTAGCTCAATACCCTGGTTGTCGACCTTACCGATGTTTGCCCACGGGGTGGAGGAACCGTAGCCGAGCATTTCGGGCCACGAGGCGCGGCGCTGCAGGATGCGGTCGCGGCGGTCGTGGAAGTAATCGAAAGTTATGTTTACCTGATGGAAGAGCGACATGTCGAAGCCGATGTCGAATTTCTTGGCGCGTTCCCATCCGGCGTTCGCCACGGCGTATTTAAGGAACTCAGGACCCGACATGGTCATAGATGAACCGGCGCCCAGAAACGGCCCCGTGGTGAAGCTGCCGCCGCCGTTTAGGTTCACCTCGTTGCGGTAGAGGAAGTGGGCCGCGCCGGCCAGCAGGCCGGTTTCGTCGGAACCTACCAGACCATAGCTGCCGCGGATTTTCAGGTGGTCAACATACGGGCTAACGGCCGACCACCAGTCTTCGTTGCTGGCCACCCAGCCGAGAGATACTGCGGGGAAGAGCTCGAAGCGGTGTCCTTTGGCGAGGCGCTCGGTGCCGTTGTAGCCGAAGTTGACCTCGACCAGATAGCGGCGGCTGTAGTCGTAGGTGAAGCGTCCCGAGAAGCCTTCGTTGCGGTTGGGTAGCACATCGCTGCGGAATTCGCGCATCATGAACATAAGCATTCCCGATACGTTGTGGACCTTGTTGAACTGCCGGTTGTAGTTCAGGCGAGCGTCGAAATAGAATGTACGGTCGTTATATCGGTTTATGGCGCCTTCGGCTATGTAGTCTGTACCTTTTTTGAGGCTCTCGAGCTGGAAATACTGCGGGTCGGACGGGTCGTAGGTGTAGTCCATCACCCGGTAGTAGTATGGTTCGATTGTGTTGGTATAAGTTGAATATGCATAGCTTTTCATATTGACCAATGCAGTTACACTCAGTCCCTCGGTAATGAAGTCGAGCTTCTGTGTGGCGCGGAGTGAAGTGTTGATGGTCGAATAGTTGTCCTCGGAATAAGAACTCATCATATGGGCGTAGGGGTTCACGTTGAGGCGGTCGGCTGTTTTGATGGAGTTGCCGAACCGTATGTGGTCTACCCCTTCTTCCGAAGGATAATAAGCCGGGAAGCTTACAGGGTTGGAGTTGTATACGTCGTCGAATATTGTGGTGAGCGGTGTGCCCGGGCCTTTGCGGTTGCCGAATTGGGCGTTGATATGGAGGTCGACGGTGGTGGTAGTGGTAGGTTTATAGCATATGTTGTTCTGAAAGATGTAGTTCCAGTCGTTGATGTTGGCATCGAATGAGTAGGTTTTCGGAATCTTGAGAATGCCGGAGTCGTGGTTTACCTGCAGACCCATGTAGTAGGTTACTTTTGAGCCGCCGCCTGTCAGATTGATGTTGGCGCGCTGGTTGAATGTCCAGTCGCGGAACATCAGGTCGTACCAGTCGACGTCGGGATATACATACGGGTTCACCCCGCTGCGGGTGCGGTCGATGGTCTCCTGCGAGAAGCGCACGGTCGAATTGGGGTTGCGCGCCAGCTGAGCCTCGTTGTAGATTTCCATCCAGGTGGGGCCGTCGACATACTCCACGCGCTTTACAGGCTGTAGAAACGACGCCTCGACCGAGACGTTTATTTTCGCGCGTGTGTTTTCCATACCTTTTTTGGTGGTGATGAGCATCACGCCGTTGGCGCCGCGCGCACCGTAGATTGCGGTGGCTGAGGCATCCTTTAAGATGGAGAAGCTTTCTATTGACTCTGCGGGAAGGCGGTTGAGGTCAGCCGTGGAGATTTCGATGTCGTCCAGGAGGATGAGCGGGGTAGCACGGCCGCCGAAGGTGCTCACGCCGCGGATGTAAAACTCGCTGACTGCGCCCGGCTCGCCCGAGGTTGTCGAGGCGATTACGCCCGCCAACTTGCCGGCGAGATTTGATGTCAGCGACGAGGAGGGAGCGCGTAGCTCTGCACCCTTGATGGCCGCGATGGAGCCGGTGACGGAGACCTTGGCCTGCGTGCCGGCACCCACTACGACCACTTCCGAAAGTGTGTTGTTGGCGGGCGACATGGCTATGTCGAGCACACCGAGGTCGCCCACAGCGAGAGTCTGGGGCGTATAGCCCAGGTAACTTACGATGATTTCGCCGTTGGAGGGCACCTCTATTGTGTAATTGCCGTCGATGTCCGAGGCGGTGCCTACGCCTTTCGAACCTTTCACTACCACCGACGCGCCGATAAGCGGTTCGCCGTCGGTGGCGTCGGTGATTGTGCCCTTCAGGGTGTGTCCCTTGGATTTCTTCTTCTCGGATGCGGCATCCTTGGCCGGAACCTTACCCTGACGAAGGGAAATCTGGCGGTCGTTAATCGACCATTCCACGCCGGCGGGAGCGAATATTTCGTCGAGCACTTCCGACAGTTGCCGTTTTACGGCGTGAACCGTAACCTTGCGGTTGAGGTCGATGGAGTTCGACTGATAAAGGAATACGAGATTGCTCTCTTTCTCGATTTTGCTCATCGCCTCCTTTACCGGACGGTTTTCGACGGAGAGGGTGATGAGTTGCGACTGGGCTCGGACTTGCATACATCCGGCCACCACCAGCAGCAACACAGCCAGCCAACGCATGGAAAGGATTAAGAACGGGTTAGATTTAGGTTTCATTATCGGGATAATGTGATAATTAACTGTTCAAGATTATGTTTATTTTTCCTGATCTATTTATTTCAATAATTTCGACCAGTTACTTAATACGTGAGCGGGCGTGGCAGTCAGAGCTTCGGCCCGAAAGCACGGTGTATGGTTTATTTAGACTTGTGGTTATTGTTTGGCTGTGACTTTTACTACAGAATCGGCCTCTGAAAGTTCAATCGGCACGGAGAAACTGATGGCCGATAGGACGTCGGAGGGCTTTTCCGACAGGGAAAGTCGGCCGGAGACACGCATACGGCTTATGTCGCACTTAAGGTCGAATTCGAGGCCGTAGTAAATCTGAAGACGCTTGAATACGGCCGAAAGTGGCTCATTTTCGTAAATCAACTCGCTTTTGGTCCAGCTGATGTATGGCTCGACGTCGACCTTTTGCGGAGTGCTCAGGTCGGTACCCGAGGCTTCGACCATCTCGCCGGGCTTCATCCGGCGCCTGGACTTTGCGGTAGCTATGTCGACGCTGCCTTCCACGAGCACTACGTTAGGGTTCTCGCCCTCGTAGGCGAATACGTTGAATTTCGTGCCGAGCACACGTACGCTTACGTTGCCGGTCTTCACTATAAAGGGGCGTTCGGCGTCCTTGGCCACTTCGAAGTAGGCTTCACCCTCCACAAAGACGGTGCGGTCGCCAATGCCGAAAGTGAGGGGATAGACAACGCGTGTCCCACTGTTTACATACAGGCACGTGCCGTCGCTGAGGCGCAGACGCGTGCGTCGGCCGTGAGGAACTATGAGTTGGTTGAACCGTGGAGCGGAGTCGTCGGAGTTTTCGTCGATTGTATCGGAATCAACTACAATCTTTCCCTTTACGGTGTAGTCGATGTCGGCATCGTTGCCTCCAACGCTCATGGAGGTCCGGTCGGCAAGAATCAACTGCACGTCGTTGCTGGCGCTGTTGGCCGCGGGTCTTTGCTTGAGCGCGTAGACCTCGATGCTGTCCTGTCGGAAGGGGAGTGTCTCCGTCTGTCTTGTCAGGAATACTATCACTGCGCAGGCGGCTGCTGCAACCGAGACGGTCCTCCATAAGATACGTCGATGGCGTCGGCTGATAGCTTTCCTGGAATCAAGATTCCACCGTCGGTCTATTTCGGCTTCGGGAACAGACATGTCCCTCATACCTATCAGACCGATCAGTTCCCTCATCTTATCTCCAAATTCAAATTTCCCCATGGTCTGAGACGGTGATTAAATAAATGGTCGCGGCGACGTCGCTGTCCCGGATTTTGCGGCGGCATCGCCGCGACCATTCTCTACAATCTAATTTACCTAAAATATCTGTATGAACTGTCTTACTTTATTCAATGGGTTTGCCGTTGCGAGCTGTGACATGTTTGAGATAAATTTCGGCGCAAGAGACACGCTCGCAATAGGGCTGTCCTTCGGGCCAGCTTGTATAAGGATGAAATACAACCTTTACATAGCGCGTCTTAATCGGCGAATCAGCCAGTTCGTTCTCGCTGAAATCCTTGCGGTAGTCAATCCAACCGGCAAAATTGCCATCGGACGAGACCTCTCCGATTTTTGTCCAAGTCACCTGATCGTCAATAGCGAATACTTTGTCCATTACGGTCTTGATGCCATCGATATCGCCGTCAAAACTGCTACTGCATCTGAGGTTGTTCTTATCGTTGTCTGTCAGGGGCGAATTGTCGATATTCTCGCTGTCGGTAGCAAAGAATTCAACCCGATCAAATGTCGTGTCACTGAATCCGGCAGTTCGTGCACCGATACCCGCTATCCATTCAGTTTTGCCAAGATCTACAACGGCAAAAGCCTCAAGATAACGGCCCTCGAAAGGTACTACATAGTTAGCACCCATAGATGGCCCTTTGACAATCTGATGCGACAGCCAGCAGTTCTGGAGCTCATCACCGACACCGTTCCAAAGATTGAGCGCGCCACGCTCGCCGCCCCAGAAATTGTTGCTCTGCGATGAGTAAACCCACTGCCAGTCGCCCTTGTTCTCCATCTCCTTGATGGTGAAGGGTTCTGCGCCCTGCTCGGGTTTGCCGGAGATGCTTCCGCCTTCTTCCCAGGGATTTACGGTTACATTGCTGTCGGGGGTGACGCCGGTCTTGTCGATGGAAAGATCGATTGTGAGGCTATAGCCGCTCTTAAGTTGGATATTGGTGGTGCTCCACGAATATGGCACGTCGGCGATGATGAATTTCAGGTCGAGGTTTGCGGTCTGGGGGACTGCGATGAATTCATATGTGGCTTTGCGCGTAGCAGCATCGAACGAAGTGGCGTAAGGTTTGATGGTGGTGGGAGCGCCGTTCGCGTCGATGGCGAGCGAGCCGTTGTCGCGGGTGCCGTCCCAGGCGGCGAAGTCGAGGGTAGCGCTGGTGTTAAGGCCGTCGATGGTGATAGCACCGAACGGGTTGGCGCCCTCGGCCTTATCGTAAGCCTCGGGATAGGTGATGTTTACGAATACCTTGCTCATCATGTGCGACATGGCCACAACCAGGTTGCCTTCGGCGTTCAGGCCGGTCTCAGGCACGAAGCCGCCTTTTTTCATTGCGATGAAGTCGGAAGCCTTAACGGCGTCCTCGGTAGTCTGGTCGGCCTGCACGTCGATTTCGATTTTCGACTTGGCGTTGATTTCGTCGGCACGGTAGGGAGCGTAAGCGATTACGTCGACTGCCTTGGAGCGGTCTTCCCAGTACATGGTCTGGGCGTCGGCCGTGGCCCACATGGTGCCGTTCTTAACCATCTGCTTGTGGTAGCTGAACACTTCCGAGTCAGAACCGATAATCAGACCGAAGTCGTTGAGATTGTCGGTGCTATGGCCGGCTCGGCTATAGTTTTTCACCTCGGTGACAACATGGATTTCATTTGAACTCGAGGGAGTGAATCCCTCTTCTTCGTTGCTGCAGGCGGTAAATGCCATTGCGGCAACCGGTGCCCATAGTAATAAATGCTTACTTTTCATGGTTTGTTAATTGGTTAAAAATAATGAACTAATTTTAAGACCCCGAAACTCCGAAAGTCTACTCACTTTTTTAGAAAAAAATCTTGAGTGCGGTCAATACTGCTGTATAATTCCATTGGAGACTTTTATCGAATAATTCCCCGAGCCATATTCTTGTTGCTCATAACTTCCGTCACCAAGAGGAATATGAACTTCGGCCGTAGTGTTTGCGGGGATGGAGAAATCCCAGGAGAACGTTCCCCGGACATTCCTCCAGGAACTTTTTATCATTCCGTAGACAGAATCAAAAGTTCCCGAAACATATTCCAGACCTTCGGGCACAACCGGTTTCAGGGCTATTCGTTTGAAACCGTAGCTTCCGGCGGCATTCTGAATGCCTGCAAGAGTGCTGTATTCCCAAATCAGCAAATCGCCGATGAGCATAACGTGGTTGCCGGAGTTCATTGCTATATCAGCGGTGTTGCCGTTCCAGAGCTCCCATATTGTTGTGGCGCCGTTATTTGCCATATAACCCCATGAGGGATAATCGGTGTTGGTAGCCAGTTTCATTGCGAGATCTACTCTTCCGTTCTCTGTAAGTCCACGCATCAGATGCTGAATGCCGATTACGCCGACGCTTACATGGCCGTTGAAGTCCCCCATTGTTTTATCGACAATGTTTTTGAACACTTTATCGCGATATTCCTCAGGCACCATGCCGAAGCGTAACGGCAGCAGGTTTGATGTAACAGTATTGTTGCCATAACGCGCTGTAGCAGGCTGGAAAAAGCGCTTGTTGAAAGCCTCTTTTACTTTTATGGCATCAGCTTCGAGAATGACTGCATCATCGGCATGGCCAGCAAGCCTTGCGAATTCAGCCATCAGTCCTGACAGATAATATAGATGCGATGTTGCCAAAAGCGCCGGATCGGTAATTCTCGTGCTGTCCTGTGAATGAATCAGCCATTCGTTTTCCGGTGGCACGCACCAGTCTCCATACTCGTCTCGCTCTATGATATAATCCTTCATCCAGGTGTTTTTCATATGGTCAAACCATTTCTTCATGGCCGGATAATGGCGGATTATCGGCTCTGAATCGCCGTATTGGCTATAAATCATATCGGCTACGGTCAAAAAAGCTGCCGGCCAGGTCATATTGTCGGAAATCACATCCCAGTAATTTGGCGCGATATCGGGTAGACCTCCGGTGGCCATCTGTACCGATTCGATGTCGTCGAGCCATTTGGCATAAAACAGATGGTTGCCAAACGGGAATGCCTCCCCATAGGCCCCGGTAGTACGGTCACCAAGCCATCCCAGACGCTCGTCGCGCTGGGGGCAGTCGGTGGGCATTCCGCGGTAGTTTCCGCGTATGCCGCGGCAGGCGTTGTCGTAAATCCGGTTCATCGTGGAGGCGGAGGTCTCGAAGGTGCCGGTAGGAGCCATCTCGTCGTGGACCACCATCCCGAAGAATTCATTTTTCGACGGCATGTAGCAGAGGCCGGTTATTTCGGCATAGCGGAAGCCGTGGTAGGTGAAGCGTGGCTCCCAGATTTCTTCGCCCAGCCCCTTGAAGATATACGTGTCGCAGGGTTTGGCTGTACGCAGATTGTCGACGAAGAGCGAGCTGTCGGGGGCGAGCGTCTCGGCGAATCGTATTTGTACCTGCTTGTGACGGTCGTCGCCGCGGAATTTGCTTCTGAGCCAGCCTACCATGTTCTGCCCCATGTCGATTACGTATACCCCGGGACGTGTCTCGAACAGGTCGACCGGCGATATTACATCCATAACCTTGATTGAAGGATTCATCTGCGGCTCGAGGCGGCCTCCGGGCGTTCCGGTAAGCGGAGCCTGCATCCAGCTGGCGTCGTTGTAGCCGTTGCAGGCCCATCCGTCCATCTCGAGGCGCGCGTCGTAGATTTCGCCGTCGAACTCGCTGGCTGCCCTCACCGGACCGTTGACTGTCAGTTTCCACGACCCGTCGCTCACCACGCTCTGGCGCGTGCCGTCCTTGTAGACGATTTCCAGTCGCGACAGCATGCGCGGGTACCCGAACCACTTCATGGAGCGCATCCTCTCGGGGGCGTAGCGGCCGTTCGAGAGGGTCACGCCAATGGTGTTCCGGCCGTTTTTCAGAAGGTCGGTCACATCGTGGGCGTTGTATCTCACGAGCTTGTTGTACATCGTCGGCATCTGCTCCAGCACACCGTCGGATATTTTGTGGCCGTTAAGATATGCCTCGTAAAGTCCGAGACCGACGATATAGAGCGTGGCGTAATCCACGTCGGCGCCGTTGAGGCTGAACTCCTTGCGCAGATAGCGCGCGGGTACGCCCTCCATGGGCTTGTCGCCCGCGATTTCACCGCCAATCCATTCGGCGTCCCAGCGTGCCTCGCCGCCGGGGATGCCGGTACGGAAGGCTGCGGGTGCGCCCGAGGCGGTTTCGCCGTGATTGTCGGTAACATCCACTGTCCAGCAGTAGCTTGTCATCGGCTTGAGGTCTGCTCCGGCATAGGGGATGTAGACCGACTGGTCGGAGGCGACTTCGCCGCTGTCCCATACGAGTCCTTTGCCGCTTTTGTCGGCCAGGGCCTCCGGCTTTTCGGCCACGCGGATGCGGTATGTGGCCTGACGTACGTTCTTTTGGTCTGACTGAAGTTTCCAGGAAAAGCGCGGAGCCTTGGCTTCGACACACAGCGGCTCTTCGGCCATCTCGAGTGTGAGCGCTCCGACTTTCAGTTCCGCGCCGGCGTCTGCCATGGCGGCCAGGCAGACTATCGGGAGAAAAAACTTGACAAATTTCATGGCTTAGGTTATTTGGGAAGGTTGAATACTCGGGAAATTTGCTGCATCTGGGCCTGCGACATACCGTCGGGGATGAAACCCATTGAGCGGGCGCAAATATAGATATTGGCCGATTTGTTGAGTACGTCAACCTGATCGAAAGCCGACATTATATCGTTTTCTACGGCGAAGACGCCGTGTTTTTCCCACATCACCACATCGTAATTGTCATTTATGGCCTTGATTGTGGCGTCCGCAAGTTCGTTGGATGAGGGAAGCATATAGGGAACGATGCCGAGCCCGCGCGGAGCGAAGGCTTTTGTTTCGGGAATCATGCTCCACAGCAGGTTGGTCAACACATCTTTTTTGAGGAACTCCGAATTGTGGCTCATCGCCACCAGTTCAATGGGATGTGTGTGGAGCGAAGCCTTGTAGCTGGAGCCTTTGCCGATAAGGTAGTTGTGGACGGCAAGATGCGACGGAAGTTCGGATGTTGGTTTGACAGGATTGTCGGCCACTATCTCATAGTGAGCGCAATCATCTGTAATGCGGATGATTGAACCATTCTCCATAGGGCGGCGTGCAAGGTCGCGCATTCGTTTTTGTGTCCCTTTGCAGAAGAACCAACACCCTTTGAGGTTGGGGAGCGTGAGACCTATGGCAACAGGCTCGCTGATTGCGGGGAGGGCGCGCATGGCGTCGTCGACGTGGTCTGCGACGTTGACGGTGATGTTGCCGCCGTTGCGTTCCGCCCAGCCTTTCTGCCAGAGGTAGTCGGCGGTTTCGGCGACTTTCTCCACCTCGGCTTTCAGTGCCTGGCGGTTTTCCAATATTGATGTCATATTATCTGCGGTAAGAATGATGAAACGATTAAAACTATAAGACCTGCCACCAGCACAGTTTTGGTCTTTGAGGTTGTTCCCTGCCATTCCTTGAGGATTATGCCCCAGACATTGGAGAATGTCACGTTGAGCGACATCAGTATGCACCACGAGAATGTCAGGAGTGTTGCGGAGCTTACAAGGAAACCTTTGCCGAGAGCGAGGCCGAAGAACTGGCTGTACCAGAGCAGCCCGGCGAGTGCGCAGAAAAGGATGTTGTTCAGATACAGGGAGGTCTTGCCGTAATCAGAGAATGTCCTGTTCCTGCCGTTTTGCCAAAGGCAATAGACGGCATTTGTGAAAAATCCGCCAAGGGTTACAAGGAAAGTAGCCGGCAACGTGCGGTAGATTTCGGGAGTCTCTTCAAAGCAAAGCGACGAGCCGAAACCGAGACCGATGCTGAAACAAGCACTCATAAGTCCGGCAATCAGAGCAACGGTTATGCCCTTGCCGAAATTGAAGTCTTTGACAGTCTCTCCGGCTGTTTTTGCCCTCATGCTCCCTGCCACGCCTATAATGGCAATGCCAATCAATGTAACAACCACACCGACGATTACAGGCATGGTGAGTTCACCGGGTTTACCCATGAACAAGGGTGTAAGTATGGTGCCGAGGCCCGCACAGGTCCCCAATGATATTGACTGACCGAGAGCAACACCGAGGTAACGCATTGACAGACCGAAGGTAAGACCTCCCACTCCCCATAGCACACCGAAAAGAACTGCAAGGAGTGCGTCAGTCGGATTTTCGCTGTAAGCCTCGATCAAAGTATGACCGGAAGGGACTGCCAGCATTGCCCCCAACAGCGGAAACACCAGCCATGCGAAAACGCCCTGAACGAGCCAGAAGCTCTCCCAGCTCCAGTCCTTTACGCGTTTAATCGGCACATAACTGCTCGATTGACAGAATGAACCGATGGCGATGGTAAGAAGACCTAAAAATATCATCTCCTTGATGTTACTCGTTTTTCGTAATCTTCAACCTCGCTAATATAGCTTTCACCGACGGGGACGTTGTTCTGGAGGCAGAACATGTCGTAAACGGCGTTCCAGGGGAGATTCTTGCACTCTTCGAGGAGCGCGAGACGCTGGAACTTCTTGTCGGCGAGTTCATATCCCCGCAGAGTTTCGATCGGTTCGAGAAGAGCGCGGAGCATACATTTCTGGGCGGCACGGCTGCCGATGATGTATGCGCCGATACGGTTGAGGGTTCCGTCGAAGTAATCGAGACCATAGTGAACACGGTTCAGGGCTCCGGCGCGGACGATTTCGCTGAAAAGGTCGAGTGTCGGGTCGTCCATGATGGTAACGTGGTCGGAATCCCAGCGGACGGGACGCGAAACGTGCAGCATCAGTTCCGGCACGAACAGCAGCATGGCCGAAACCTTGTCGGCGACACTCTCGGTTGGGTGGAAATGACCGGTATCGAGAGTTATCATCATATCGCGTTTGGAGGCGTAGGCGGTGTAGAAGTCGTTGCTGCCGACTGTGTAGCTTTCAAGACCTATGCCGAAGACCTTGCTCTCCACGCAGTCTTTCATCCAGTCGTAGCGATGCTCGAAAATCCGGTCGAGAGAGTCTTTGAGCAGTTCGCGGTACATATAGCGGTTGACGGTGATATCCTTGCTGCCGTCGTGTACCCATGTGTTCATGATACAGGCGTCCTGCTGGGCTTCGCCGATGACATTGGAGATTTCGCGGCAGCGTTTGCTATGCTCGATCCAGAAGTCGCGGATGGCCTTGTCGGGGTTGGCGAGACTGAGGTCGCCACTCTTGGCGTGGGAGAAAGATGTGGAGTTGAAGTCGAGTTTGATGTCATGTTCCTTGGCCCACTGAATCCAACTCTGGAAATACTCCGGAGTAACCTCGTCGCGGTCGACGAACTTGCCCTGGAAGTCGCCGTAAATTTCGTGGAGGTTGAGGCGGTGCTTGCCGGGGATGAGGCTCATGGCATAGAGAATGTCATCACGCAGTTCCTTGATGTTGCGGGCTTTGCCGGGATAGTTGCCGTTCACCTGTATTCCTCCGGTCAGTCCACCTTCGCGTGGCTCGAAGCCGGTTACGTCGTCTGCCTGCCAGCAGTGCATCGAGAGGTGGAAATCCAGCATCTGAGCGAGCACCTTATCGGTATCGACGCCGATGGCGGCGTAGCGCTCCCTTGCTATCTCATACGCTTTGCGAATTGTTTCTTCTTTCATGATATTTAGGGTTTTATGATTCTGGGATGAATTGTTCGGTCCGGATGTTCCGGCAGATTGTACGGCGCATCGCCGCCAGGTTCTCTACGCGGCCGTCGGCCATGGCCTGGAGCATGATGTTGCCGATGGCGGTCGCTTCGGCCGGTCCGGCGATTACGGGCATACGGCAGGTGTCGGCAATCAGCTGGTTGAGATACCGGTTTTTCGAACCGCCGCCCACAATGTGGATACGCCTGATTTCGCGGGGCGAGATGGCTCTGAACATCTCCAGCACTTCGGCGTATCTCGCCGCAAGGCTGCGGAATATAATGCGCAGGTAGTCGCCGTCGGTGGTCGGCGCGGTCTGTCCGGTAGCGGTGCAGTAGTTGTATATCGCCCGAGGCATATCGTCGGGCGCGACGAATTCCGGTGCGTCGGGATTCACTATGGAACCGTTGGCCGACGTTTCGGCCATCTCCACAAGTTGGTCGTAGGAATAATCCCTGCCGTTTTTCCGCCAGTTGGCGAGGCACTGCTCCACAAGCCACATACCTGTGATGTTCTTGAGAAGTCGGGTTGTTCCCTCGACTCCACCTTCGTTGGTTATGTTGTTGCGGAATGTTAAGTCGTTGATTACCGGTACAGGCGATTCGATACCCATCAGCGACCATGTGCCGGAACTCAGGTAGGCGAAGTGGCCGTCTTCCACCGGGAGCGCAGCCACGGCTGAGGCGGTGTCGTGTCCGGCCACCGCAATTACCGGAATCGGCGGCATGCCTGTTTCACTGCAGACGAAATCGGAAAGGATTCCGACCTGCGTGCCGGGTTCAACAAGTCGTCCGAATTTCGAGCGGTCGATGCCGATTGCTCGGAGGATGCGCTCGTCGAAATCGCGCGTAGCGGGATTCAGAAGGCTCCCTGTCGAGGCGATGGTATACTCGGCAACCATGTTGCCCGTAAGGAGATATGATAGCAGGTCGGGGATAAACAGGAATTTATCGGCATGACGGTGGCTGAAATCGGCCTTGTGCTCATTGAGCTGGAAAACCGTATTGAAATCCAGATGCTGTATGCCCGAAATGTCGTACAGGCTCCGGGCGTCCATCCGGGTTTTGAAGAACCGCTCGCCGGCGCCGACGGTACGCGGGTCGCGGTAGGCGTTAGGCAGCCCGGTTATGCTGCCGTCGTCTGCCACGCATCCGTAGTCCACTCCCCAGGTATCGATTCCGATTGATTTTGGCGTGATTCCGATTCTCGCGGTCTCGCGGATTCCACGTTTTATTTCGTCGAACAAGTGGAAGATTCCCCAGTAGAGCGAGCCGTCGAGATTCAGCATACCATTGGGGAAACGGGTTATTTCGCGCATGCTGAATTCTCCCGAGTCGGTCAGCGAGCCGAGAATCGTGCGTCCGCTGGTGGCACCGATGTCGAATGCGAGATAGTATGCGGTCATGGCTTTGATGCTTTAGATTCGGAATGTCCGGCTCCCCGGCCGTAGAGGTAGTCGAAGGTGGTCTGATATACCCCGGCCGTCCAGCCGAGAAATTCGCCCGGCATCTTGTATTCGTCGTTTACGTCGGTGTTCCCTTTTACGGCGTTGTATTTTTCCCATAGCTGGTGGGTCAGGCCGTAGATTGAGGTCTGGGCGGCGAGATATTTGGCGGCGATTCTGCCGGCGGCATCCCTGAAGCCGTAGCGGTCGAGTCCTTTTATGGCAAAATAGTGAAGGGGTGCCCAGCCGTTGGGGGCGTCCCACTGTGCAAATGGTACGGTTCCCTCGCGGAAGGCGCAGGTCAGTACGCCGCAGGGCGCTTCCAGTCGGTCGAGACTCTTGAGGAGCGCATCAGCGGCCACCTCGTCGGCGACTCCGGCCCAGAGCGTGGTGAAAACCGCCGCGCTGTAGACGTCGGAACGCTTGCCGTTCACGTAGTCGTAGTCGAAATACAGGCCTGTCGTCGGGTCGAGCATATAGCGGTTTATCAGTGCCTTGCGTTTTTCGGCTCTCTCGTTCCAGAGCCGGTTGCCTTTCCGGCCGAGCACGTCGTTGAATTCGGCCATATTGCGCTCGAATCCGTAGAGTATTGCGTTGAGATCGACCGGATTGAAGTCCATGCAGCGGCCTTCGAAGCGCGGAGTGAAATCCCACCCCGATTCGGCCTCCGCCAGCAGGTGTGCGCCGAAGCGTATACGCTCGTCATCTGTATAATCCGAGGGATTGACTCTCACGCGGTGGGCCAGACCATTGCAGAAATCGGTCAGCTCCTGCCGTGTGGCATCGTGGCCGTAGCGGTTCAGACCGTTCGGAGCGATACGGTGGGTCATCCAGAATGTGTATTCTTTCTCCAGAAGCGGAATCATGCGCTGTAGAAACGCCTTGTCGCCCGTGGCGTCGAAATAATCCTTCACCATCTGACAGAACAGCGGCGGCTGGCTGCGGTTGAGGAGGTCGCGGGCTGTAGCATTTGGCATATACCCGACGGAGTCAATCATATAGGCGATATCCTCTATGTTGTTGAGTGCCTGACCGAAATCGCCGTCGAGCAGCAGTCCCGCGTTGGTGAAATATGTGTCCCAGTAGAACATATTGCGGAATCCGCCGCTTGTGCAGGGCACGCTGTAGGGCTTCGGCAGCGCGAAATTGCCGTTTTCGGTCGAGGTGGCCTCGCATACGCTCAGTGGCATCGCCTCCCTTATATGACGGTTAAGTGCTGTCTGGTCGGATGGTGCCTCCAGGGTGTCTGCGGCCTGAATATGAGGTACGGCTATGGCCAGGAGTGCGGCAAGAAGCACCCGTCTGCCTGTTTTTGCAATCTTCATGGGATTAAGTTGTCGGTTTTGAGTGTCTGCAATCAGAATTCGCGCACTTCATCGCGGTCGTCGAGCCATGCTATCATGTTGAGCACAAGTAGATTCCAATTCTGAAACCCTTTGTTCATTATCGGTTCTCCGGTATATGGCTCATAGTATTCGTGAAGCTCGCCGAAACGCTCGAAATCGCGTCCGAGCATCAGTATGGTCTTTTCTGCCAGCTCGCGCGCCTCTTTCTCATATCCGTAGTCTATGAGTCCGCGCCATACGAACCAGTTGGCGCAGGTCCATACCGGACCGAGCCACGACGATGGATTCTGCGTAGGCTTTATGTTGAACATCTTCTCGGTGGGCGCGAGGGTGAACACTCCCGCCGGAGCGTTGAATAGTTTGTCGTTCAGATAGTTTCTCTCCACCATCTCGCGGGCCTGCTCGGGGGTGGCGATGCCGGCCCACATAGGCAGGAAGCTGCTCCACACGCTGAAACGCTGCAGTACGCAGTCGTAGTCTCTCGGTGCGCTCTGGTGCAGGTGGAATCCCGAGTCCTGGAATTTCTCAACCGGCAGCAGGTTCAGGTCGCAGCTGTAGTAGATGCCGTCGCGCCCGTCCCAGCAGTGCTCGATAATCTTCTCGCGCAGTCTGGTAGCGTCGCGTCCGTAGGCTTCGGCGTTCGAGGGCATATCGAGGCGTTCGCAAAGATATTTCATTGCAAGCAGCTCCTTATACATCAGCGAGTTTAGATATATTGAGGCGGAGCTGTTACGGGGTCGGTAAAAAGTCGACGGATCGTTATCCACTCCGATCATAAAGTCATCGTTCCAGTATAGTAGTCCGGTAGCCTTGTCGCGATGGTACGTCATATAATTGTTGACAAACGTGGCCAGCTTGTTGATGTCGTTGCGTATCCATTCGGCGTCGCCTCCGGTCTGCTTCGTGATGAATGCGGCCTGTTGGGCCAGGCAGGGCTTGTGCATATTGTTATCGTAGATGTTGATCTGTCTGATCATCTCCTCGCGCGAAGGAGAATTCGGTGCTATGATTATGGGAATGTATCCCTCCAGACCACAGTAGTTCAGCGCATTGTAGACGCATCCCTTCTGATATTCCATACATTCCTCGAAATCGGCCTTGTTGCCGGTCTCGAGCATTATCTGGCTCAGTGCGATTCCCGAAAGCCAGGAATCCCAGTCCCAGAGGTTGTCGAGATATGCGTTGCATCCGGGCGTGATGAATTTATATTTCAGTGAACCTTTCGGCTCACGATACATCCCTTTCTTTACTTTATGGATGTTTTCCCGGCATATCCGCTTGTATTTCGCTACATTCTGCGGAGTATTTTCCGGCATTGCTGCAAATGCCGATGAAGAGGCCAGCGCAAGGGCTGCAATAATTGAAACGAAGTGATGAATCATGGGTTACAGGTACTTAAGGTTTCGGATAATGGCTGAGGTGCGACGTACAGCTCAATCCGCAAGCGTTTTATTGACGTCTATGAAGGGAGGGGCCGTACGACTTCATTATATAGACCCACAAGTTGCCTAAACCTACTCAATATTTAAGGCCAGATTCCGCAATAGGAGTATAATTTTGTTTCCCTGATTATTTTCTTGTAATTCTTCGAGTAGGTTTTGATGTTTTTAAAGTCAGATTATTAAACGCACAGTTGTATCGACATCGTAATTAACCTTAAACTAATAAATTCTCACATCAACTTATCTCGCCCTATGAAATTTAAAATGCATTTCGGAGGAGGCTTACTGCTTCTCCTCGGAATGACTCTGGCCCTCAAGGCCAGGGCTGTGAACCATCTGGTAGTACAGACGAAAGACGACCAGCATCTTCATTTTCTGGTAAGGACAAATCCACACTGTTATTTCACCGACAATGCCGTAGTAATCCGTCTTGACGCGGGCGAGCAGCGCGGGATGGAATACTCTTATCCGCTCGACAACTTCAGCAGGCTATACTATAAGGTCTCGGGTTCGGAACTCACCGGCACCGAAAGCATCGAGGCCGCAGGTCCGACCTTCTGTTTTACATCCACCGAGGTCGTTGCTACGGGGCTACCTGCGCATTCCGCTATGACGCTCTATACTGTAGCCGGTATGTTGGCCGCAGAGGCAACGGTCTCCGAGTCAGGTGAATGCACGATTAATATTGCTGGTCTGTCGGCCGGTACATATATCGTGAAAACTGCAACCACAACCTATAAAATCTTAAAGCGATGAAAAAGATCTTTACAGCTATCCTTACGGCGGGTGTTGCTCTGGGGCTTCCGACGTTGGCATATGCCGAACCAGAGACGGTGGTAACAAATCAGAAATATGTGGTAATCCATGAGGCCGACGGTATCAACCGCATATGCTATGATTTCAACGACATCTCCCGCATCGAGCATGAGCTGACCTACGATGAGCTGGATGCCGCCACAGCCGGGTTGCGTTTCAGCGAAATCACCGATAAATCCGGCTGGAGTATATCTTACGGCTCACTGGCTATGCCTTTTGGACCATTCGCTAAGATGATCGACGGCCAGGAAAACGGCGACGGATGGATGGGATACATCAATGATGGTTTCAACGGTTCGCCGGGACTGGGCCATCCGTTTGTGGTGGTTGATCTCGGGCAGGAGGTTCGACTCGGAGCGCTGGGAATTCTCGCCGGCGAGCTCAGCAGCCACGGCTACTGGGATGTGCATCCGGCGAAAGTAGACTTCTATATTACCGACAGAACCGACGTTGCGATAAATCTTTCTGAAAGGGAACGTAATCTGATGAACGGCTCCGATGGCAATAATCTTACTGATTACTTTCCTTTGCACAATAAACTGAAAGCCTCTGACAATCAGTTCGGATGGAAAAAGGTCGGCTCGGTGGTAATAAGCGGTGCAAACCCCAGCGCCGTAGGCCGTTATTACTATTATCTCAACAACAGTCAGCTTGCAGATAATCTGACTACCCGCTTTGTGAAGCTTGACGTCACTCCATTTGGCCCGTCGGATACCCCCGGCGACCGAACCAAGATTTTCGAGTTATATGTGCGCAGTGTCGCCGAATAAAATGTCTTAGTATTAATCATATACGTAATGAAACTATATAAACTTACGGCTGCCTGCGCGCTTATTGTGGCCGCGGCTTCAATTGCGACTTTCGCCATTACCGACGAAATCACAAAAATCACTGTGCTGGATAAGGACGGCACCTCGCGCACGGTGTTCAACTCCTCCAACATCGAGAGCATCGAGGTGGAGCAACACTCCCACAGCTACACGATTGAGCCGGTGGACGATAAAAGCGCATGGCATGTGCTCTATGGTTCGATTGCGATGCCGTATTATAATACATACAATACGGCCCGTAACGGCGGTTTTGCTGCGGCAATTGATAATGTTGTCGACAATGCCGGCTGGATGAGCCACGTATGCGATTCATATAGTCGATCGCAGAATCTCGGCGATCCTTATATGGTGGTTGATCTCGGCACTGAGTATCCTCTCGCCCGAATCGGTCTGCGTATCGGCGACCTTGACGGGGGAGCCTACGACGTCCTCCCGAAGAAAATTGAGATATATTCCACCGACCGGAACCCTGCATTCAGTTTCAATCCTGAGCCGATATATACTGACCCCGACTCGCCGCTATTCCTGCGCGTCGATGGCCAAATCGTGAAGGTCGACCGGAAGTATACCGACGAACAAATTGCTGCCGGCGAAAACAAGTATACAGAATGGGAGCTCCTCAACGGTATGAATATCAAGGGTCTGAATGAGGAGGGAAAGCTCGTCGACGCTTATCTCGATTTGGCTGGAAGACTCAGGGTGCATGACGCCGGGGTCAACTGGCATAAAATTGCCGAGATGACAATCCCCGCTCGTGCAACTCAGGAGTCGAATCTACATATGGTCGATGTATTCAGTAAGTGTATGGATGCCGGCGATGTGCTTAAGGCACGCTACATTAAGGTCGTACTTAAGCCTTTCGGCAAGGAGGAGAGCCCCGACGTAGTAATCGACCCGGTGGAAGGCTCCGATGCTCTGGATTTTAACTATGTATATCAGGGCGACCGCACGAAGATTAACGAGATTTGTATCGACCGTCTTGCAGCCGTCGATGGTATCGACGTCCCGTGCGCCCCCGCTCCGGCAGATGCTTTCGACGAGGTCGACGGCAGCGTTTACGATTACCATGCCCACAAGGACGCCGATGGCTTCTTTCTCCCGGAAAAACCCTTTAACCATCGGTACAACAGGAAAATGATGCTGAAATTTTATTTGGCTGAACCCGACCGCGAAACCGGAACCTCGAAGGTGATGATGAACTATGAGCAGGCTCTCGAGAATATCCGCAAAATCAACAACATTACTCTTGGTGTCGAGAAAATTGTGTATCTCGTAGGTTGGAACGCACTCGGCCACGACGACGGCTATCCCACACTCAGCGTTTTCAACGAGGCATTGAAACGACCGGACGACACTATGGCCCGCGAAAGTCTGGTGTGGCTTCAGGAGGAGGCTAAAAAATATAATACCACCGTAAGCGTGCATGTGACCATCAACGACGCCTATACCAATTCACCCGACTGGAACACATATCTTAAAAACGACATGCTCTGCCGCAACGCCGACGGCTCGCTGCTAACCAACACAATGTTGATGGGCCAGCAGCTTTACCGCGTGAATATCGTCAGAGAGTGGGAAAAGGGCTACTTGCAGAAGCGCATACGTGCCGTCACCGACTTATGTCGTCTCGCTGATGTCGGTACGGTTCACATTGATGCTTTCTTCCCTCTTGAAAGCCCCTATCATGACACTTCTAAGCTTGATTCCGAATCCGTGATGCGTAAAGTAATCCGCTACTGGCGTTCGCTTGGAGTCGATGTGACCGGAGAATTCTTCATTAACAACCATCAGCGCGAAGATCCGATGTATGGTCTGCAGGCGGCAGCGTGGTGGAACGACGTAGCATTTGAGCGGCGCGTGGAGCCTGGCTTCTCTCCTGCATTGGCCTGCGGTGGCATGAGCGGTTACTGCGGCACATATTTCGCCGACTCGGGTTTCCTGCTCGGCGACAATATGCATGGTGAGCAGACTCTCCTGATTGCCGACGAGGCCGAGCGGTGGGCACAGTTCAAACACGAGTTCTGCACAACCTCCCTCCCCGGACTTCTTCTCAACGACCTCCATGTTGAGTCCTATGGGCTCCACGTCGACGGTAAGTCGTGGGTGCAGTATAACAAGGGTGTCCGCGCCGATTACGACGATGCTACAGGCCATGGCACGATTACCGGCGAGGACGGCAAAGTGATATTCCGCGACGGCAACGATCTGATGTTCCACATAACGTGGAGCGACGGTGCCCCAATTATGTACTCCGAAAACGGCTACGAAAACCGCACATGGAAACTCTCCTCACACTGGGCTGACCTCACGGATGTCAAAGTTTTCGAAGTCACCCCCGAAGGCCTTCAGGAGCGCGGCACTCTTCCCGTGACCGATGGTACAATCACCCTCTCCATGCAGCCACGAGAAATGCTCGTCCTCAATAGGTAATGCTCGAATAGTAATAATCCCATTATAAGTCAGGGGGCGCCGAATCCTAACTTCAGCGCTCCCTGACGGTTTTCTTTAAATGAAAAGTGGTATTCAGTCAGGTAAGATGGGATGAGTGGATGTCGGGAGGCAGTGGGAGGTGAGATGGAAAGGGTGTGTCAAAGGTGATATTCGCGGAAGGCTTCCATGGCTTCGTAGGAGGCGAGGCCGAGGGCATCGTAGAGGCGAGCGGTACCTCGGTTGCGGTCCTCGGCACGTTGCCAGAAGAGGCGCGAATCGTTGCCTAAGTATGGGGCGCTCTCCATCTGGGAGGAATGCTTGAGTATTGCTTTACGCTTGTGCATGAGTTCTTCCGGGCTCATCGGCACGCACATCTCTATATCTTCGACGGGCCATTCGGCCCACGCTCCGCGATACATCCAGATGCGGCAGTCGTTGAGCCATTCGGCGTCGGATTCTTTTATCTGCTCGAGAGCGGCGAGAACAGCTTCGGTGCATTTGCGGTGAGTTCCGTGGGGGTCAGCCAGATCGGCGGCCACATAAATCTGATGGGGCTTGACCTCCTCGATAAGCTGCTTGACGATGTCGACGTCGGTCTGGGTCATAGGAAGTTTTTCGACGCATCCGCTCTCGTAGAACGGGAGGTCAAGGAAGTGGACATGGGAGAGCGGAATCTCATTGAATGTGCAGGCCGTGCGGGCCTCCCCGCGGCGTATGAGGCCTTTGATGTCGAGAATATCGCGTGTGTCGGGCTGCCCGTCTTTCTTTCCGGCGAGGAATTTCTTCACCTCGCGGTACTTTTCGGGGATATAGTCGCAGTTGAGGTTAAAAATCTGATTGAACCCGTTGACGAAGTGCATAAAGCGTGTCGCTTCCTCGTCGGCTACGGCTATATTGCCGGAGGTTTCATAGGCGATATGCACGTCGTGGCCTTGGCCTACGAGGCGATAGATTGTCCCGCCCATGGAGATTACGTCGTCGTCGGGGTGGGGGGAGAATACGATTACACGCTTTGGGTATGGGGTGGCTCGCTCCGGACGGTTGGAGTCGTCGGCGTTGGGCTTACCTCCGGGCCAGCCGGTGATGGTGCGCTGGAGGTGATTGAAGATCTTTATATTGAGCTCGTAGGCTGTGCCGTAGCGCTCGATGAGCGAGTCGAGTCGGGCATCGAGATAGTCGGCTGTAGTTAGGTGCAGGATTGGCTTGGACAGGTATTGGCTGAGCCATACGCCGGCCGAGAATGCCAGCTCGTAGGTCCATTCCTCCGGACGTGCGGGAATATGTCGGGGATTGAATTTTTCAGCGAAGGTGATTCGCTCGGTGTAGTTGAATTCCATACGGTTTAAGGCAAGACAGGTTTGTTGATTCTATTACGCAAAGTTAATGAAATTTTTTTGGAGCGATGTAGTTTTTGATTGAGGATGGCGTCTAACGTAGTAAATTCCGTAAATTTGAGGCGGAAATTTAAAGTTTCTTCACTTATGCATAATCAGGAAAAACGCTTCCGCGAACTTGTTGAGCAGCAGAAGGCCAACATCTATTCGGTGTGCTATATGCTTGCGGCGAGTCGACAGGATGCCGACGACATGTTTCAGGAGGTGCTTGTAAACCTTTGGAAGGGGATGCCCAAGTTCAGGGGCGAGAGCTCCGTATCTACGTGGACATACCGTATAGCGCTCAACACGTGTATCTCTTTCCGGCGCAAGGCCGACAGACGGCCTGCCACCACCGACATTAATCCCGCGCTACTCAGCGAAGGAAGCGAGTTGGGCGACCAGACGGCCCGGCTTCACAGGCGCATACGCCATCTGGAACCTTTCGACCGGGCCATTGTGCTTCTCTGGCTTGAAGACCTTCCATATGAGGAGATCGGGGCAATCGTCGGCATTCCGGCCAAAGCTGTGGGTGTAAGGCTTGTGCGCATCCGGGAAAAGCTTAAGAAAGTCGCCGACTGATGCCTACGTGCTCCTAATCAACCGAATTCCAATGCTTTTAAACAGAATATATCTATGAACTCCGATATTAACGATAAAGAATTGAACGCACTGGGTGCCGACGAGCAGATGCGCACTATGCGTGCCGAACTCAACGCCCTGAAAAAGGGACTGCGTGAGCAGAAAATCACCACCGAGATGATGCTCCGCAGCGCTATCAGCACGGCCAACCGCGCGGTAAGACGGATGGTTTACCTTAACCTGCCCGCGGTGGCTTTGGTGACTCTTTTCTGCGGCTATCTGAATGTGGAGAACGGTTTTGTGAGCCATGCACTGGCGTGGGCCACGGTGGCTCTCCTTGCCGTGGTGCTGGCTATGAACGCTGTGGTCAACTGGATAAGCACCGCCGACGTGACCACCCTGCCGCTTGCCGAGCTTCAGCAGAAGCTGATAAAGCGTCGGAAAAGGCGGTTTATTACCCGCAATGTTGGGATGGTGCTTGCGGCAGCGTGGTTCGTATGGGTAATTGTGGAGGTGAGCCGCCTTAGCGACGGGTCGGCATTGATGGAGGGTGTGATAATCGGCGGCCTGGTAGGCGTACTTATCGGCACACGCCATTTCCGGCGGTTCCAGAGGGCCGACGCTGAGCTGATCGAGCAGATTGACGGGATGGAGCCCGGTAAGTAGTCGCACACGCCGATTTTTAAGGAGTACCAGTGGAATTTTTGCGGAAAAAGATGCGCGGAAGTTGGCGGAATAAAAAAGAATGCGTAAATTTGCAAGCCATTACCACGAGCCGTCTTACCAGCGGCCAAGCCAAAGACCACGGAGTAGAGCTTCCGCCACTCCTGCAATCAGAAATCAAAAAACTGCAAAGATAAAATGAAAAAAGATCTTCATCCTTCCAACTATCGCGAAGTTGTTTTCAAGGACATGTCGAACGACGAAATTTTCATCACCCGCTCGACCGTGGCTGCCAAAGAGACCATTGAAATCGATGGCGTGACCTATCCTCTGGTAAAACTCGAAATCACCTCTGCCAGCCACCCCTTCTTCACCGGCAAGCAGAAGCTCGTGGACACAGCCGGCCGTGTGGACAAGTTCCTCAGCCGCTACGGCAACCGCAAAAAGAACTGATTCCGACATCTTCGGATTCAAAAAAGGCGATGCGCAGACGTGTGCACCGCCTTTTTTGTGGGTGCATTTGTTTATAGGGTGATGGAATTTCCTTAACTTTGGCTACCTGTATGAGCAAGAAACGAAACGACAGAAAGGGAGCGGCTGGCAATGTGGTCGCCCGGGAAGAGCAGCGCGTTGTTGAACGTGCCGCAGGAATGGTTGTGCGCAACACCGGAAGCAGTTTCATCGTACTTACCGACGACGGGCGCGAGATTGATTCGCGTATAAAGGGCACTTTCCGACTGCGTGGTATCCGGACGACCAATCCCGTTGCCGTGGGCGACCGCGTGGATGTGGCCGTCAATGCCGACGGCTCCGCCTATATAACCTGCATCCACGACCGACGCAACTATATAATAAGGCGTGCGAGCAATCTATCGAAGGAGGCGAGCATCCTTGCGGCCAACGTCGACCAGGCATGTCTGGTGGTTACACTGGCCCACCCGACGACTTCGACCACGTTTGTGGACCGCTTTCTGGCCACAGCCGAGGCCTACGGCGTTCCGGCGCTGATAGTAATCAACAAAATTGATCTGCTGGAGGAGCCCGATCAGACGGAATGGCGGGACGGCTCGGAGGCGACCGGGGAGGAGGCTTTCGAGGCCTCCGACGGGCACGAGCTGCTTGAAGCAGTGGAATACCTCTACACATCCATCGGCTACCCGGTGGTGGCTGTTTCAGCGCGAACGGCGCAGGGGATGGCGTTTCTTCGCGAGCGTCTGCAAGGGAAAATCACACTTATGGCCGGCAATTCGGGGGTGGGGAAATCGACGCTCATCAATGCACTCATACCGGGCCTGGAGCTGCGCACGGGCGAGATTTCTGACGTGCACGACACCGGGATGCACACTACTACATTTTCCGAAATGTTCCCGTTGCCTGGCGGGGGGTGGCTGATTGACACCCCCGGGGTGCGCGGGTTCGGTACAATAGAGTTCGACGAGCACGAGGTAAGCCATTTCTTCCCTGAGATTTTCAGGATAGGGCGCGACTGCCGATACGACGACTGCACGCACACCCACGAGCCGCAGTGCGCCGTTCTTAAAGCTCTTGAGGAGCAGCGTATAGCTCAATCGCGCTACAATTCCTACCTGAGCATAATGGAGGACGCCAATCCCGACAAATATAGAAAGCCTTTCTGACGCCGCATTATAATGGCTTAGCCTTCGGTCTTCGGGATATAATCCCGATTAATCTGGATTTAGCTCGAGGGGGATTAATCCATGAAGCGGTTGGAGAAGATGGAATCAATTTTCTCGTTGATGAGCTGGTCCAGGAGGTCGATTGCCGAGGTCGATTCTACAGACTTCGAAACGGCATCCGAGGTGGGGCGTTCGGCTTGGCAAGCAGCCTTGGAGGCCGACAAGGCAGCAAACTCACCGAGGGTAATTTCTCCGGTCGCGGGGCGTGATGTTGCCGTTGTGGCGTCTGCTCTCGCAATTAGCTGAGGTGCTGTGGTGAGCGGCCGGTCGGGAGAGGGGAGAATGTTTGCGTCCGGATTGGTTCTGGAGGGCGATGGCGCTTTTTCAACCGGGGGGGTTGGTCGCCCTTTGGCAGAGGCCCAGCTTTCGGAAGCGCCACCCACACGGCCTACGCCGCGGAAACGCTCCCCCCAGTAGCCTGTGTCGACCGGACTTACCATGACGCCGCGCGAGGAGGAGGCATGAATCATCTCGCCCCCGCCAATGTAGAGGCCCACATGAGATATATCGGAACCTCCCCCCGCCGAAGAGCCGAAGAAAAAGAGGTCGCCGGCTCGCGCTTTGTTGCGTGCCACTTCGAGGCAGTAGCTTTTCTGAGTCTTGGTAGTGCGAGGAATCTTTACCAGGCATACCTTGCGGTATACTTCCATCACCAGGCCGGAGCAGTCGGTCCCGTCGCGGTCCTGGCCGCCGTAGCGGTAGGGGGTTCCGAGCCATTGGCGTGCTTCGCCCACGAGGTCGAGGCCCATTGCGTCGGGCACTTCGTAGGAGTAGTCGAGTGGCGGTTTTGTCGTGGCCTCGCTGCGGCCGCCTCCTTTACGGTATCCGTCGGAGCCACGCATGGCAGTCGACTTTCGCGAGGAGCAGCCCGAGGCAAGCAGCGCCAGAAGCGTCGCCAGGGCAGTAGCAGCCAATATGTGAAAAAGTCGGCGGGTCATGTTTTTGTATTTCACAAATTTAAGTAATCTCTTCGATTTCTACAAAGGAAATTTCGCAAAACGGCAAGGAAACGCTACCTTTGCGCCATAAATCAATTACATTCACTATATATTTCCAATGGACAATATTATTCAGGCGAGCAACATCTGCAAGCGCTTCACCAATCATGTGGCGCTCGACGATGTGAGCATCAGCATTCCGCGAGGCAAGGTCTACGGTCTGCTGGGTCCCAACGGGGCCGGCAAGACCACTATGATACGTATTATCAACCATATAACGGCTCCCGACTCGGGGAGCGTAATCTTCGACGGCCATCCGCTTACGGCGGCCGACGTGGCCGAGATAGGCTACCTCCCCGAGGAGCGCGGCCTCTACAAGAAGATGCGCGTGGGCGAGCAGGCCATGTTTTTCGCCCGTCTGAAGGGGCTGAGCAAGGCCGACGCGGCGCGGAGCCTGCGCGAATGGTTCGCGCGGTTCGAGATAATGGACTGGTGGAACCGCAAGGTCGAGGAGCTCTCGAAGGGGATGGCTCAGAAGGTGCAGTTTATCGTGACGGTGCTCCACCGGCCCAAGCTGCTGATTTTCGACGAGCCCTTCTCGGGCTTCGACCCCATCAACGCCAACCTGCTGAAGAACGAGATACTGCGCCTGCGCGACGAGGGGGCTACGGTAGTGTTCTCCACCCACAATATGGAGAGCGTCGAAGAGCTCTGCGAGAACATCACGCTGATAAACCGCTCGCACAACATCCTCTCGGGCAACGTGGCCGAGATTCGCGAGCGGATGGGCAAGGGGTGCTACCGCCTCACGTTCGAGGGGTCGGCCGAGCAGCTGCAGACGGCGCTGCGGCCTATGCTCCGCGAGGCCAAGTTCGCCCTGGGGGGCGAGGCAGACTGCCACGGGGTGGTCTCCGGCGAGTTCCGTCTGGCCGAGGGGGCCACTCTGCGCGACTTCCTCTCGACGGCCAACGAGACCGTCGACATAATGAGCTTCGATCGCGCCCTGCCGCGCATGAACGAGATTTTCATCCGCACCGTGGGCGAGGCCAACGATGCCTCAGGCAAAACAGAACCTACCCTCTAACCGCAAAACCGCAATACATTATGAAATCGAATATCGGAATTATAATAGGCCGCGAGTTTTCGGAGCGCGTGGCCAAAAAGAGCTTCCTGATAACCACACTGCTGATGCCCGTGTTCATGCTCGTGCTGATGGTGGCTCCGGCGCTTATCATGCAGTTTTCGTCGCCGTCGGAGAAAACGATCGCCGTAGCCGACCGCAGTGGCCTGATTTTCGGCCCGCTTGCCGAGAAGGCAGCGGAGGTGGAATATCTGACACTCACACGCGCCGACAATACGCCGGTCGACTCGCTCGTTGCCGACACACGCTACGACGGTGTACTATTCATCGGCGACGACATTGTAGATAACCCGTCGAATGCCGTGTTATACCTCCATGACGCCGGCTCGCTCGAACTTGAAGGTACCATCGCGTCAACCATCGAGAAGGTAGTGGAGGACCGCCGCCTGGAAGCTTACAATATTGCCGATCTCGACCGGATACTCGACGAGGTTAAGGCCGACGTGACGCTCACTACACGTCGTGTGGACGAGGAGCAGGGAGAGCGCGATTCGCTTTCGAGCGACATCTCGTTCGGCATCGGCCTGTTCATGACGTTCGTGCTCTATATGTTCCTTCTCCTCTACGGCCAGATGGTAATGACTTCGATTATCGAGGAGAAGAACAACCGAGTGCTCGAGCTCGTTGTTTCGTCGGTTAAGCCCGTACAGCTTATGTTGGGCAAGATTATCGGCGTGGGGCTTGTGGCTGTGGTGCAGGTGGCCATATGGGCCGTGCTGATTTGCCTTATGGCAGCTTTCCTCCTTCCGGCGCTGCTTCCGGCCGATGTGGCCGCGCAGATGGCTGCCGCGCAGGCCGGCGGAGCAACGCAGGCCATGGCAGATGGCAGCGGGATGTCGTTGGAGGCTCTTCAGGCATTCTCGCTACTTACTTCCGTGGGCTATATTCTGAAGATATTCCTGTATCTGACGGTGTTCCTCATCGGCGGTTTCCTGTTCTACGCATCAATTTTCGCCGCTATAGGCTCAGCTGTAGACAATATCCAGGACGCATCGCAACTGCAGAGTTTCGCAATCCTTCCCATCATCCTTGCGTTGGTATTCTCCATGACCGTAGCCTCCGACCCCAACTCGCCGCTGGCGTTCTGGCTGTCGGTTATCCCGTTCACATCGCCCATGGTTATGATGGCGCGAATCCCCTTCGACATACCGCAGTGGCAGATATGGACGTCGGCCGCGGTGCTCTATGCCTCGTTTGTAGCAATGGCGTGGGTGGCCGGAAAAGTCTACCGCGTCGGCATCTTCATGTACGGCAAGAAGCCAACGGTGAAGGATCTCGTGCGCTGGGCCCGGTATAAGTAAGAGTTTTATTTCATTAATTGAAATTTTAATTAAGTATTGATTGATTTACCGCACAGCGGAGCGGTAAATCAATCAATTCTTGTTTATGGATTAGGATTCAATGTATTAGGCTGTTTGACGCATTAAGGCAGGTGAGAAGGTATGTCAAAGCCCATATTTTTGATACTTCATCATGAATGTTACGGATTTATTCCGATTTATTCGTCGATTGATTAGGGTAGATTGATTAGCGAAACCGGCCTGTGAACTTTCTGGCGCGGAATTTGGTTTTAAATGTGAAAAGTGTTAACTTTGCGGCGAAACAATACGGCGACGGTATGGCTGCCGCGTCGGATTCCATCCTCTATTTCGGGGTTAAACGCTTGCCGCTTTGTTTTATTCAGCGGCTGTTTACAATGTTTTGCCTCTTCTCCGAAAAATTTCCCGTATTTTCGTAATCTCTCCGAATTTTCTCCCGTTTTCTCTTTTTAGTTTCCCGACCTGCAACATTGTTCAGCATTCGTCGCTCTATTTGGGCGACCTAAGCATGATTCCCATATCATATAATGTATAATATCTCGGACTTACAAAGCATGGCCGACGACAACCTGGTTGCCGTGGCCTCCGACATGGGCATACGCAAGCCCAACGCTTCGCAGCGTGAAGACCTTATTTATAAAATCCTCGACCAGCAGGCCATCAATCTTTCGGCCAACGCTCCGGAGGAACAGCCGCGTCGTCGCGGTCGCAAGCCTAAGAATCAGGCTCAGAATCCGCCTCAGAATCAGGCGGTGGCCGAACAGAATCCGCGCCAGCAGGAGGCTGAGGCCGAAAATCAGCCCAAGCGCCGTGGCCGCAAACCGCGCAACGCCGAAAGCCAGACGCCGACGTTGACCGCACAGACCTCCGAGGCTACGGCACCGGTGGACGCCGCAGTGGATACGGCTGCCGAAGCTGCCATCACTGAAGCAACTGAGGCAGGTAATGCTCAGGATGAGACTGCGTCTGCCACGCAGCCAAAGCGCCGCGGCAGAAAGCCCAAGAACCAGACTGTACAGTCCGAGCCGGCACTTGAACTTACTACTGCTGAGGCCGCTCCAGCTGAACTTCTACTCCCCGAGGCTCCCGTTGTAGAGTCGAAGGAGGCAAATGCGACTGATGTTATTGATGTTGCTGAGGAAGCTAAAGTTGAGGAGGCGCCTGCCGATGATCACCCTGCAGCAGCCGAGCGCCCGCAGCGGGGCACATTCATACGGCCCGGGCAGCAGCCCCAGCAGCAACAGGGTCAGCAGCGCGGTCCGCGTGTGTTCGGACGCAAGGTCGACGAGTCGTTCGGCGCATTCTTCCCCCATGCTTCCGGCAAAAGTTTCAAGCCACGTAGCGAGAAGGAACGTGAGGCTGCCGCACAGGCTGCCATGGCGAATCCTATTGTAATCCGCGAACCGGAGGCTGAGAAGCAGCAGCCAGAAGCCAAGAGTAAGAAAGCTAAGAAGAAGGAACGCATGCAGCAGCGCCAGCTGGCTGCCATGCAGGCACCCGCCTATAATTTCGACGGTTTTCTCCAGACGGAGGGCGTACTCGAAATCGTGCCTGAGGGCTATGGATTTCTGCGCTCGAGCGATTTCAACTATCTCGCATCGCCCGATGACATTTATGTGACCCAGGCACAGATCAAGGCCTACGGCCTTAAGAGTGGTGATGTTGTGGAGTGCACGGTGAATCCTCCCAAAGAGGGCGACAAGTATTTCCCCATGGATCGCGCCCTGATGATTAACGGCCGCTCGCCGGAGTTCATTCGCGACCGTGTGCCGTTCGAGCACCTCACACCACTTTTCCCCAATGAAAAGTTCAACCTTACCGGCGGACGCCGCAGCAACAATATCTCAACGCGCGTGGTCGATATGTTCTCGCCCATCGGCAAGGGGCAGCGCGCACTTATCGTTGCTCCGCCAAAGACCGGTAAGACTATGCTCCTCAAGGATATAGCAAATGCTATCGCAGAGAACCACCCGGAGGCCTACATCATGATTCTGCTTATCGATGAGCGCCCCGAGGAGGTTACCGACATGAGCCGCAGCGTGAATGCCGAGGTGATTGCCTCGACTTTCGACGAGCCGGCCGACCGCCACGTGAAAATCGCAGGCATCGTGCTCGAAAAAGCCAAGCGCATGGTGGAATGTGGCCACGACGTAGTGATTCTGCTCGACTCCATCACGCGACTTGCGCGTGCTTACAATACCGCACAGCCCGCTTCGGGTAAGATTCTATCGGGCGGTGTAGACGCAAACGCGCTCCAGAAACCCAAGCGATTCTTCGGTGCAGCACGCAATATAGAGGGCGGCGGCTCGCTTACCATCATCGCCACGGCTCTTACCGAGACATCATCGAAGATGGACGAGGTTATTTTCGAGGAGTTCAAAGGCACCGGCAATATGGAGCTGCAACTCGACCGTAAGCTTTCGAACAAGCGCATATTCCCGGCTGTCGACATCATGGCTTCCTCCACACGTCGCGACGATCTGCTGCTGCGCGAGGAGACGCTCAACCGTATGTGGATTCTCCGTCGATTCCTTTCCGACCGCAATTCAATCGAGGCGATGGAATTTATCAAAGACCGCATGGAGCGCACCACCGACAACGACGAGCTACTTCGCACCATGGGCGACTGATTGATTGGCCGATTGCCAATCAATTAGCTTCGGTATTTTCCCGATTAATCGGGCTTCCCCCCGATTATGCCCGAATAAGTGCTGCCTGGATATAAAAATAGCCTCAGGATGGTCCTGAGGCTATTTTTTGTATGGGATAAATTCCGCTATTTGGCGTGGAGGTCAGCGGCGGGGTCGGCGTCGTCGAGAAAGGGGAGGGAGTAGCGGGCCGACTGGGCGATGCGCTGGTTGCGCCAGCATTTGCGGCAGACGGCTATGTAGCGGTCGTCGCCACCGATTTCCACCTGTGCACCCTCGTTTACGAAGTCGCCGTTGGCGTCGATGCGGGCGTTGACGATAGTCTTGTGGCCGCAGGTACAGGTTGATTTTATCTCGTCGATGGTGTCGGCGATTTCAAAGAGACGCCGCGAGCCTTCGAAGAGGTGGGTCTTGAAGTCAGTGCGCAGGCCGTAGCAGATTACGTTGCAACCGAAGTCATCGACGATGCGGCTGAGCTGATCCACTTGCTGAGCGGAGAGGAACTGGGCTTCGTCGACGAGAAACCACTCCACCAGCGCGCCGATTTCGCGGAAGTAGCCACGTGCGAATTCGTAGAGATCCGTGTCAGGATAAATCCACCGACATTCGCGCTCAATGCCGATACGCGAGCGGATTACGTTTTTGCTCTCGCGGTTGTCGACCACGGGTTTCATGCAGAGGTAGCGCATGTGGCGCTCCTCGAAGTTGTAGGCGGTGGTAAGCAATAGAGCCGTTTTTGCCGAGCCCATTGTGCCGTATCTGAAATAGAGTTTTCCTATCCGGTTCATTTCCTGGGGTATGAATGGTCAGAGCTCGATTGTCTGCTTGCGGTCGGGACCAACGGACACGATTACCACAGGCACGCCAAGTTGTTTTTCGATGAAGGCGATGTAGGAGTGGAATGCTTCGGGGAGGTCGGCGGCGCAAGTGACGCCTGTGAGCGGTGTCTGCCAGCCGGTGATATCGGTGTAGACGGGTTCAATCTTGGCATGCGGATCGTCGAGGCTGTAGGGGAAGCGGTCGGTCAGAGTACCGTTAATGCGGTAGGCTGTGCAGGCACGGATGGTAGGGAAAGTGTCGAGCACATCGCTTTTCATCATTATGAGTTTCGTAACGCCGTTGATCATTACGGCGTAACGCAGGGCTACGAGGTCAATCCAACCGCAGCGGCGTTCGCGGCCGGTCACGGCTCCGTATTCATGGCCGAGGTCGCGGATGGTACGTCCTGTCTGGTCGAAAAGCTCTGTGGGGAAGGGGCCGGCTCCCACGCGGGTGCAGTAGGCCTTGAAAATGCCGTAGACGTCGCCTATACGGTTGGGCGCTATGCCAAGGCCGGTACATGCACCGGCCGTTACGGTGTTGGAGGAGGTAACATAGGGATAGCTGCCGAAATCCACGTCGAGCATTGTTCCCTGGGCGCCTTCACACAGGATGGATTTGCCCTGGGTGAGGAGATCGTTGACGAGATATTCTCCGTCGACGATGCGGTATTCCTTCAGGTATTCGATAGCTTCGAGCCAGCGCTTTTCAAGGGTCGCAAGTTCGTCGGGTGCAGGAATGGCGTCGAGGGTGGCCAGTCGGGCGATGTGGCGCTCGCGCGCGGCAGCGTACTTAGCCTCGAAGTCGCAGAATATGTCGCCCACACGCAGACCGTTTCGCGAAGTCTTGTCGGTATATGTCGGGCCGATGCCTTTGCCGGTAGTGCCGATTTTGGCTTTGCCTTTGGCACGCTCTGAGGCAGCGTCGAGTAGGCGGTGGGTTGGCAGAATCAGGTGTGCCTTCTTCGAGATGCATAGTGTGCGCTTGAGGTTTACACCGCTTGTGCACAGAGCCTCGGCTTCTTCGCGGAAGAGCACGGGGTCAAGCACTACGCCGCCTCCTATCAGGTTGGTGTCGTTCTGAAAAACGCCTGAAGGGATAGAGCGGAGCACATATTTCTTTCCGTCGAACTCCAGAGTGTGACCGGCGTTAGGGCCACCCTGGAAGCGAGCCACGGCGTCGTAGCGCGGAGTGAGCACATCGACTACTTTTCCTTTTCCTTCGTCGCCCCACTGGAGGCCGAGCAGTACGTCAACTTTCATGTCGGTTTTTATTGATGCAGGATGTGGATATGATTTGATTGAGTTTAAATAATTTTCTATGGATTGGTCAGGACTTCCGGGGGGACTGGGCGGCCTTTTCGCGCTTGAGGCGCTTCTGACACCACGAGCAGAGTCCGTAGACGTAGAGGGCAAAGAACTCGGTCTTGAACGTGGGGTATTTCAGCGCGCCAAGTTCGGCCATAAGCTGCGGATTGCGTACGGCGCGCACTCGCCCGCACGAAGTGCATACCAGATGCAGATGGCTCTCCGAAGCCCCCTGGGGCACGCGTTCATATTGCGCGGGTTGGTTGCCGAACTGATGGCGGCGTACCAGGCCTGCCTCCAGAAAGAGTTGCACGGCGGCGTAGACCGTCGACAGGCTCAGGTGCATCCCGTCGAGCGTCAGCGCCTCGTGGAGTGCGTCGACGTAGAAATGTGCGTCGGTAGAAAATACCTTCTCCAATATGGCATAGCGTTCGGGTGTGCGCCTCATGCCGTTGGCTTTGAGATACTTGTCGAGAGCTGTCTTGGCCGGAAGAAACAGTTTGTCGGCCGGATCGGCGGGATTGTTTTTCGCGTTGCTTTTCATCGCTCTGCAAAGATAGCGAAATTTTGCTACCCCACAGCCCTCCGGCGCCAAAAAAATCCCCCGGAGCCCGCAAAGGCCTCCGGAGGAGATTGTAAGTTGGGATTTTGGTTATTTCCTGATTATTCCCGATTAAATTTGATTAATCCCGATTTATCTTGATTAATCTTGATTTTCTCGATTGGTTGATTGAATTCAACCCATCGCCATCACTCAGTCCTGGATGGCGAGGAAGTTGCCGCCGAGGTCGAAAATATAGGTGTCGGGGTCGTTGATTGCGAGCTCTACCTCAATGGCTTTGCCGCGACGGTTGAATTCGATGGATTCGACCGAGGAAGCCAAACCTGCATCATTGAGATGGCGGTAGGATTTGCCGGGAAGAACGTCTTTGACGACCTCGGAGGAGAGAACCATGGCGTCGGGGGCGTCGATTTCGCGTACGGTGCCGTTATTGTCGAATTCGATGTCGATACCATTTGCGAGTTCAACCTCGTAGGTGCCTTTAGCGAAATAGCGCTCTATGCTTGTAATTCCTACGTTCTTGAAATGGTGGTTGATAAATTTGCGAGCACCTTCCGGTAGCTGTTGGTAGTTCTGTGAACCTGCCAGAGCGATGCCCGGGTTGGAGCCCGCGATGTTGCGTGGCTGCTGGGCCAGCATGGTTGCCGGCATCAGTGCGGCTACCGCGATGGCTGCGATAGAGAGGAGTTTTGCGAATTTCATAGTTTTCAAGTTGATAATCAATTTAAAATAAAACAACCGGAGCGGCCGTCCGGTTGTTTAAAAATCTTTAATCGTTATTGTATGTCTGATGTATTGCCCGAATAAAGAGCGCGTACCTTTCCTACGGGCAACTTTCCTTCGAGCAGGAGGGGGATACGGGCCGGGCCGGTGGAGATCCAGGCGTCCATGGCGTCGGAACTGACTTTCCCCCCTTCCTGGGTGAAGGTGAAGGTGATGTGGTAGGCAGGAAATCGCTCCTTGTCGAGTTTTACGTCGGTCAGTCCGCGGTAGTGAATTGTGAGGAACTCCTTCTTCTTACCCGAAAATATATTGAGCCTGACGGATTCCCCCGCTTTCATTTTTGCGTAGTCGATGGAGCGCATGAAGTAGAAGGATGATAGCATGTCGAGGGTGGGGCCTTCGGCCTGATGAGTGCGCTCGTCGTAGTCCATCGGCTCTTTCTTTTTCTTTCGCCACACGCGTGCTTTGGCAGTTGTGGTATTGCCCGAACGCGAATAATCGAGGATGTCGTGCGAGAAGCGTCCGCCCTCATGGGCTATGCGTTCGTAGCGTGAGGGCATGAGCGTAGAGGTGTCGATAGTGCCCAGCAACGTGTCACGTACATGATAGATGTGGTCGGCCCATGGGGCAGAGGCAGCCGTGAGGGTCGACTTGAAAGCCGGGGAACCCACACCCGATGTTGCCAGCGCAACCTCGCCGGCTTTTTTGTTGATAAGTCCCCATTTGTACATTATATTGTATGTAAGCCGTTCGCGCGGAGCGGTCCAGGCGGATGCGAACTCGGGGAGGAAAGTTGCCAGCAGAAGCACGATTGAGAGGCGTAGAAGATTCTTCATTGTACGTTATTGATACTATTACGGACAGTTAGACGTGCCGTCGGTCGGAAAGTTTAATATGCGGGCATTTAAAGCGCCGCCCGGCATCGCTTTGGAAGATGCGTGGGGCGGCGCTCGATGGGGTAGCGGTATCGTTCGCCTGGCGGCTTATTTGTCGCCGGTAAGGGTGAAGAGGAGGTCTTTTTCGTCTTCGGGGTTGGTCTGGATTTCCAGCTTCCCTTCGCGGGCGAGCCATCCGGCAGCGGCGAACACTTCCTTATCTTTCAGTTTGGTGATTTTCTTGAGCTGCTTGAGGCCGAGTACGTCGGTTTCGTTGAGAGCGTTCCATACGAGGCCTGCCCAAGTTCCAATTGTTTCTGCGTTCATAGTTTAATAAATTAGAGTATGGATTGAAGTTTGAGAATTTTATTGATAATCTGCCACGGCGTTTGACTGGCTGGCCTGTGGCGCGGCATTCGACCGAGTGAATGTAGGTAGTTTTTACTTAAAAATCTGATTTTACGATGCAAATTTAAGTAAAATTTTTCAAATCAGCACAATTTATCGTCAAATATTCCTCATAGGCTTGATGATTTATCTGATATTTCGTCCTTGAAGGCGCTGTAGGCACCTCTGTGCGCTTATTTATTTAACAAACAGCGGGCGGGAGGGTTCATTGGGAAGATGAGGATGAATGGGAAGATATTTGCCGGAATGCTTGCTTCCGGAGTGATAATTTCGTAACTTTGTATGAATGTTGGCGTCGCTACGGCGCCGCTTTTCAAATTGTCATTTCACTTTGCTAATTTACTTATTTATGGATTTCATTCTTAATTCGCAATATAATCCCACGGGCGACCAGCCCGAGGCTATTGCCCAGCTTTCGCATGGTGTGGAGCAAGGACTCCCGGCGCAGACTCTTCTGGGCGTCACCGGCTCGGGCAAAACCTTCACCATGGCCAACGTAATCCAGCAGGTGAAGCGCCCCACGTTGATTCTAAGCCATAACAAGACCCTCGCTGCGCAGCTCTACAGCGAGTTCAAGCAGTTTTTCCCCGAAAACTCTGTGCAGTATTTCGTGAGCTACTACGACTACTACCAGCCGGAGGCGTATATACCATCGGTCGACAAATATATCGAGAAGGACCTTATGATCAACGACGAGATTGAGCGTCTGCGTCTGGCCACGGTGTCTGCCCTGCTCTCCGGCCGCCGTGATGTGGTTGTGGTCAGCTCCGTAAGCTGTCTGTTCGGTATGGGCAACCCCGAGGACTTCAACGCCAATGTGCTCGACATCGCCGTGGGGCAACGGCTGGAGCAGCGTCATTTTCTGCGTCGTCTTGCCGAAGCCCTCTACAGTCGCAATGAGGTCGAGCTCCAGAGCGGAAATTTCCGTGTGAAGGGTGAGACAGTCGACATCCGCCTGGCCTACGAGGATATATTGTTGCGGGTGGAGTTCGACGGAAATACGGTGGACGCAATTTCCACGATGCGCCCGCTCGACCTTACCCCGCTTGGCGACCACGACCGCTTCCGCATCTACCCGGCCAATCTGTTTGTAACCTCGCGCGAGCGTCAGGCTTCGGCGCTTGCGCGCATGGAGCTTGATCTTGGCGATCAGGTCGAGGGCTTCAAGAGGGAAGGGCGGCTCCTTGAAGCGCAGCGGCTGCAGGAACGCACCACCTACGACATAGAAATGATTCGCGAGATAGGCCACTGTCCCGGCATTGAAAACTACAGCCGCTATTTCGACGGCCGCGAGGCAGGTATGCGTCCATTCTGTCTGCTCGACTACTTCCCTAAGGATTATCTTACGATTATCGACGAAAGTCATGTAACCGTACCGCAGATACGCGCCATGTATGGCGGTGATCTCTCGCGCAAGCAGAATCTTGTGCACTATGGCTTCCGTCTGGATAGCGCCCTTGACAATCGCCCCTTGCGCTTCGAAGAGTTTCAGCAGCTTACGAATCAGACCATCTACGTGTCGGCAACACCTGCCGACTTCGAGCTCGCCGAAAGCGAAGGCGTAGTGGTCGAGCAGGTGATACGTCCTACCGGTCTGCTCGACCCGCTGATTACCGTCAAGCCCTCTGACCATCAGATTGACCACCTTATGGAGGAGATTGCCCTCAGAAAGGACCGCGGCGAGCGCGTCCTCGTCACCACTCTTACCAAGCGTATGGCCGAGGAACTCGACGACTACCTGCGACGCAACGGCATCCGTTCGGCCTACATTCACTCCGACGTCGATACCCTTGACCGGATTAAGATTCTCGACGACCTCCGTGCCGGAGTGTTCGACGTCCTCATCGGTGTTAACCTGCTCCGTGAAGGACTGGACCTCCCCGAGGTGTCGCTTGTGGCCATTATAGACGCCGACAAGGAGGGGTTCCTGCGCTCCCACCGCTCGCTTACGCAGACTGTGGGCCGCGCCGCCCGAAACCTCAACGGTACCGTCATCATGTATGCCGATAAGATTACAGATTCGATGCGTCTTACCATCGAGGAGACCGAGCGCCGGCGCGCCAAGCAGTTGGCCTACAACGAGGCCCACCATATTGAGCCGAAGGCTATCGTCAAGGCGCGTAACCGCATCATCGGAATCGACTCCGAGGAGGCCGCTGCCCCCGCTATGGGGCGGAAGAATCGCAAGGCGGCTCCGATGGTGGCGACTCCGCTTCCGTACGAAAACGAATACACCGCCACGGTCGATCTCGCCGCCGATCCGGTGATTCCCTATATGACTCCCGCCGAGTTGCGACGCTCCGTGCAGCGCATGCGCTCGGAGATGGTCGATGCCGCTAAGCGCATGGAATTCATGGAGGCAGCCCGTCTGCGCGATGAGATAATCAAAATGGAGGCGCTTCTGGCGAAAACGGAATGAAGCAGCATGAAATTACCCATAATAAGGATGAGAAATACCCGACGCAGCGTCCGCACCGTCAGGTAGACCCTCTTTCTGACGTGCGCCGCTGGCTCCCCACGTCGGTCAAGGAGGCTGCTCTTCACGGCTGGGACGACGGCCAAGGCGTCGACATTATTCTCTTCTCGGGCGATGCGTATGTTGACCATCCATCGTTCGGTGCGGCCGTAATAGGACGCACACTTCTTGAAATCGGGGGCTATCGTGTGGCTATCGTGCCCCAGCCCAACTGGCAGGACGACTTGCGTGATTTCCGCAAATTCGGCCGTCCGCGGCTCTTCTTCGGCGTTTCCGCCGGAGCGATGGACTCCATGGTCAATCACTATACCGCCGCACGCCGCCGTCGCTCCGACGATGCCTACACTCCCGGAGGACGCCATGGCGCCCGACCTGACTATCCTACAATCGTTTATTCGGAAATCCTGCGGCGGCTTTATCCCGACGTTCCCATAATTGCCGGAGGTATCGAGGCCTCGCTGCGCCGCAACTCACACTATGACTACTGGCAGGATCGTCTACGCCCTTCCATCCTTGCCGACGCTCCTGTCGACATGATAGTCTACGGAATGGGAGAGCGCCCGATTCTCGAGATTGCCCGACGCCTTGATGCCGGAGAGAAGATCAGCGACATCACCGACGTGCCCCAGACCGTGGTGTGGCAGCCGCTTGATGCGGCTCCGACAGGCGAAGCCGAAAGAGCTGAAATTTTCGACGGGGAGAAATCTGGAGGTGAAAACATCATCCTTCACAGCTTCGAGGAGTGCCTGCGATCACCGCGCCTGCAGAGCGAGAACTTCCGCCACATTGAGCAGGAGAGCAACCGCTGGCAGGGGGCCACGTTATGGCAGCGCCACGGGCAGCGCATGGTAAAAGTCAACCCCATGTATCCGCCTATGACTACCGAGGAGGTAGACAGGACTTTCGATATGGCCTACACCCGTCTTCCTCATCCGCGCTACAAGGGGAAGCGCATCCCGGCATTCGACATGATTCGTTTCTCGGTCTGCCTTCACCGTGGATGCTTCGGCGGGTGCGCTTTCTGCACGATCTCCGCCCATCAGGGCAAGTTCATAGCATCGCGCTCCAAGGAGTCAATTTTGCGTGAGGTTAGGGCGGTCACCGCGATGCCTGACTTCAAAGGCTACATCTCCGATCTCGGAGGCCCTTCGGCCAACATGTATGCACTCGGAGGCAAGCGCCCAGATGTGTGCCGCCGGTGTATGCGTCCCAGCTGCCTCCATCCCAAGGTGTGCCCCAATCTTAACACCGACCATTCCGCGCTGCTTTCGGTTTACCACGCCGTCGATGCCCTCCCTCAGGTGAAGAAATCCTTTATAGGCAGCGGCGTGCGCTACGACCTTTCGATGCATCCTACCGGCGATTCTAAGATAGATGCCCTCAACCGCCGCTACAACGAGGAGCTTATCACCAGGCATGTCAGCGGTCGTCTTAAGGTGGCTCCCGAGCATACGGAAGATGCTGTGCTCGATGTGATGCGCAAACCTTCGTTCGATCTTTTCTATCGCTTCAAGGAGGTGTTCGACCGTGTCAACGCCCGTCATAATCTTCGCCAGCAGCTCATACCATATTTCATTTCCTCTCATCCCGGATGCACGGAGCTCGATATGGCTCAGCTGGCCATTAAGACTCGCGATCTCGACTTCCATCTTGAGCAGGTGCAGGACTTTACTCCGACGCCCATGACTGTAGCTACCGAAATCTACTACTCCGGAATCCACCCTTACACAGGCGAACATCTTTTCACCGCCACGCGCCCCGAGCAGAAGCTCGCCCAACGGCAGTATTTCTTCTGGTACGACTGCGCCTACCGTCATGGCATCGAGACTTCCCTGCGGCGCCTGCATCGCCCCGATCTCATCCGGCGCCTGTTCGCACCTCACATGCCCAAGCCTCAGCGGGATTCATCGCGCTAAATCGTGGCTTTCTCGATTAATCGCAAATTAAACCGATTAATCTTTCATCCCTGATTTCATTTTTCTACTGTTTTGGATGATTTGGCGGCATTTTGAATTGTGGCCATGGAGGCTACGCGCAAGTTGTTGGACATGGGAGTCTTTTATGCGTCGAAATGCTTTCAGATGTTCTGTAACCCTGCTTTACAGCATAAAAAATAATCGGTTATTTTCATCCGTCATTGCGATTTTTAAACTATATTTGCCATCGAACAACCGAAACCAACGGGCTAATTCCGATTAATCCCGATATATCCTGGTTAATCCAGCTTCATCTCGCTTAATCCCGATTTCCCCCGACTACAGCCAGAAATCAAACAACCAAAACCTTAAGAGTTATGGACATTAATAATATCATGAACGCCCTGGAGGCAAAGCATCCGGGCGAAAAGGAGTATCTGCAGGCTGTGCGCGAGGTACTTCTATCCGTAGCCGACGTCTACAACCGTCATCCCGAGTTTGAAAAAAATAAAATCATCGAGCGCATGGTAGAGCCCGACCGCATCGTAACGTTCCGCGTCACCTGGATTGACGATGCCGGCGAGGTGCAGAACAATATCGGCTACCGCGTTCAGTTCAACAATGCCATAGGCCCGTATAAAGGTGGCATCCGCTTCCACGCTTCCGTCAACCTTTCCATCCTCAAATTCCTCGGTTTCGAGCAGACCTTCAAGAACGCACTGACCACCCTCCCCATGGGCGGTGCCAAAGGTGGCTCCGATTTCTCGCCGCGCGGCAAGAGCGACCGCGAGATAATGCGCTTCTGCCAGGCCTTCATCCTTGGCTTGTGGAAGAACCTCGGTCCGGACCGCGACGTGCCCGCAGGCGATATCGGCGTAGGCGGCCGCGAGGTTGGCTACATGTACGGCATGTATAAGAAACTCGTCGACGAGCATACCGGCACATTCACCGGTAAGGGCTTCGACTTCGGCGGCTCGCGTCTGCGTCCTGAGGCAACCGGATTCGGCGCTCTCTACTTCGTGGAGAACATGCTCGCACGCCTCAACGATTCCATCAAGGGCAAGACTGTGGCTGTATCCGGTTTCGGCAACGTCGCATGGGGTGCAACTATAAAGGCCAACGAGCTGGGTGCCAAGGTTGTTACCATCTCCGGCCCCGACGGCTATATCTACGACCCCGACGGCGTTTCGGGCGAGAAAATCAACTACATGCTTGAGCTCCGCGCCTCTGGCGACGACATCGTGGCTCCTTACGCTAAAAAGTTCCCCGGCGCTACGTTCTATCCCGGTCGCAAGCCCTGGGAGCAGAAAGTCGATATCGCACTTCCCTGCGCCACCCAGAATGAGGTTTCAGGTGCCGACGCCGCTCAGCTCGTGGCCAATGGCGTGAAACTTGTGGCTGAAGTCTCCAACATGGGCTGCACTCCCGAAGCTATCGATACCTTTATCAATTCGCGCACCGTTTATGCTCCCGGCAAGGCCGTAAACGCCGGCGGTGTAGCCTGCTCGGGACTTGAGATGACTCAGGACGCCGAACACCTTCAGTGGAGTGCCGACGAAGTCGATGCCAAACTCCACCAGATTATGGCCTCCATCCACGAGCAGTGCGTTGCCTACGGTATGGAACCGGACGGCTATCTCAACTACATGAAGGGCGCTAATATTGCCGGCTTCATGAAGGTGGCCAACGCCATGATGGAACAGGGCGTAATCTGATTTTTCTCTTCAAATATTAGATCTCTATAGTCAGGCGATGTGCGGCCGAAACAAATCTCGGCCGCCGTCGCCTCGGCTTTTTAATGGTTGTGTTGGGCGTAATGCTCCATCCGCACGTATCAGTTGAAAAGGGGAGTTGATGTGTATGTAATGGCCAATTTTTTGGCGGTGTCAGGCCTGATTGATCTAAAAAATCTCCAGCACCTCCTATCGGGCCTAAATTTTAGTTTTCAATTTACTAATTTAGTTCTTATGTACCTTCTCGGATATGATATTGGCAGCTCGTCGGTGAAGACCGCTCTCGTGGATGCAACCACCGGACGCTGTGTGGCATCTTGCTTCTTCCCTGAGAAAGAAGCCCCAATCAAAGCCTTGCGCCCCGGGTGGGCCGAGCAGAATCCCGACTCCTGGTGGATGTATCTCAAGGAGGGTACAGCCCGGGTACTTCGCGACTCAGGCGTTGACGCATCCGACATCCGTGCTATCGGGATAAGCTATCAGATGCACGGACTCGTGGTCGTTGATACCAAGGGACGCCCCCTGCGCGACGCCATAATATGGTGCGACTCCCGTGCCGTAGCCATCGGAGAGGAGGCTTTCGAGAGCCTTGGTCCTGACCGAATCACGAGTCATCTTCTCAATTCTCCCGGAAACTTCACTGCCGCTAAGCTGGCATGGGTGAAACGCAACGAGCCGGAACTCTTCGCCCGTATATATAAGGTGATGCTCCCCGGCGAATATATTGCAATGCGTCTCACCGGCGAGGTAGTAACTACTCCCGAAGGGCTTTCCGAGCAGATTCTGTGGGATTTCCGCGACAACGCTCCCTCCGTGATGCTGATGGACTACTTCGGCTTCTCGCCGGACCTCTTCGGCGAGGTACGTCCCACATTCTCCAATCAGGGCCACCTGACCGCCGAAGCCGCTCTCGAACTGGGGCTCCGTCAGGGGACGCCCGTAAGCTACCGCGCCGGCGATCAGCCCAACAACGCGCTATCGCTAAACGTGTTCAATCCAGGCGAAATCGCCTCGACGGGAGGTACGAGCGGAGTGGTATACGGTGTGACAGACAGCGTTAAGCCGGATTCGAAGTCGCGTGTCAACACATTCGTTCATGTTAACCATACCGCCGCGGCGCCGCGTCTGGGCATCCTTGCCTGCATCAACGGTTGCGGCATCCTCAATTCCTGGATGAAGCGCAATGTGGCGCTCCCCGGACTCAGCTACGAGGACGTTAACGGCCTGGCCGCCACGGTGCCCGTAGGCTCCGACGGTCTAAGCATCCTCCCCTTTGGCAACGGCGCTGAGCGCCTGCTGGAAAACCGCACTCCCGGCGCCTCGGTATGTGGCCTTGAGTTCACTCGCCACGGTCGCAACCACATGTTGCGTGCCTCTCAGGAGGGGATTGCTTTCGCCTTCGTCTACGGTATGGAAATTATGGAGGAAATGGGCCTGAAGGTAGACCGGATTCATGCCGCGCACGCCAACCTTTTCCTCAGTCCGGTATTCCGCGATACGCTCGCCTCCACCTCTGGAGCTACCATCCAGCTTTACGAGACCGATGGAGCCGTGGGGGCTGCCCTCGGAGCCGGGGTGGGCGCCGGCATTTACGCTTCCACCTCCGAGGCTTTCGCCACCCTGCGCCAGCTCGGCCGCGTAGCCCCTGCTGCCGACCGCACTCCCTATCTCGATGCCTACGCTATCTGGCGCTCACGCCTCGTCCAAACCCAATAATCGGGTTTCCTCGGGGTAAATCGAGTTAAATCCCGATTAATCTCGATAAATCGGGAAAATACTGAAGCTTAGGAGGCGCGAATCCTTTCGCACCTCACTCGTTCGGCCAATTAGGCCGCCGGGGCGTAGAAGCGTTTGCGGCACGGAGGCTTTTTTTGGCTGTTTCGCGGATTTTGCGTATTTTTGCACTCTCAAATATACATTATCCGACTTTTCAACTCCATCTTGCAATGGCAAAGGAACTTAAAGACCTTACGAAACGTAGTGAAAACTACTCCCAATGGTATAACGACCTCGTTGTGAAGGCCGATCTGGCCGAGCAGTCGGCTGTGCGCGGCTGCATGGTCATCAAACCCTATGGCTACGCCATATGGGAGAAGATGCAGCACACCCTCGACGAAATGTTCAAGAAGACAGGTGTACAGAACGCCTACTTCCCTCTGCTTATTCCCAAATCGTATCTCTGCCGCGAGGCGGAGCATGTGGAGGGCTTTGCCAAGGAGTGCGCAGTTGTTACCCACTACCGTCTCAAGAACGATCCTAATGGCACAGGTGTAATCGTCGACCCGGAGGCTCGCCTCGAGGAGGAACTTATAATCCGCCCTACATCCGAGACCATAATCTGGGGTACCTACAAGAACTGGATTCATTCCTACCGCGACCTTCCCGTGCTCTGCAATCAGTGGGCCAACGTGATGCGCTGGGAAATGCGTACCCGCATGTTCCTCCGCACCGCTGAATTCCTCTGGCAGGAGGGCCATTGCGCTCATGCTACAGCTGAAGAGTCGGAGGCACGTACCGTGCAGATGATTAACCTCTACGCCGAATTCGCCGAGAAATATATGGCTATGCCTGTTATCAAGGGTGTGAAGAGTGCCAACGAGCGCTTCGCCGGTGCCCTCAACACATACACAATCGAAGCCATGATGCAGGACGGTAAGGCGCTTCAGTCGGGTACATCCCACAACCTTGGCCAGAATTTTGCCAAGGCCTTCGACGTAACTTTCGTCAATAAGGACAACAAACCTGAATATGTATGGGCTAACTCCTGGGGTGTCTCCACACGCCTTATGGGTGCCCTCATCATGACGCACTCCGACGACAACGGTCTGGTGCTTCCTCCGCATCTCGCTCCCATCCAGGTTGTAATCGTGCCTATCTACAAGAACGCCGAGCAGCTTGCCGAAATCAGCCGTGTGGTCGAGCCAATCGTCAACGAACTCCGCGGTATGGATGTAAGCGTGAAATACGACGACGCCGAGAATAAGCGTCCCGGCTTCAAGTTTGCCGACTACGAGCTCAAGGGCGTCCCCGTACGCCTGGCCATCGGTGCCCGCGACATTGAGAACGGCACTGTAGAGGTAATGCGCCGCGACACGCTCGAGAAGCATGTGGCTCCGCTCGAAGGTATCGCCAAATACTGCCAGGACCTGCTCGAGGAGATTCAGACCAACATTTATGCTAAGGCGCTTGCACACCGCGAGAAGATGACCCGCACTGTGGAGACCTACGACGAGTTCAAGGTCGAAATCGAGAAGGGTGGCTTCATCCTTGCCCACTGGGACGGTACACCTGAGACCGAGGAGAAAGTAAAGGCCGAGACAAAGGCAACTATCCGCTGCATTCCTCTCGACGGCGACAAGACCCCCGGTAAATGCATGGTTACCGGCCGCCCGTCGGCCCAGCGTGTGATTTTCGCCCGCAACTATTGATTTGTATATACAATTCTATCCTCAGGATTCTCTCAAAAGCAAAAGCCCCGAAGCCGCAGACGGCCTCGGGGCTTTTTTATATTCAATTAGATGGTGCTATGGGTATTTGTGTAAAGTCTTTTCAGTCGGTGATAAGCTGCAGATGGCCCGGATAAGGGGCATCGGTATCATAATAGCAGAAATCCGTATCAAGGGAGCGTAGCATGTCGCCCGACGATATGCCGGTTTCAAGAATGTGGCGCAGGAGAAGCCCTCGAAGTGTTTTGAGGCGTCCGCTCCCGGGAGTAGAAAGCCCATTTGCCCCTTCCTGTTGGAAATTTGCCACATACACCGACGCAAAGGCCTTCACTGCCTTCCAGTCGATGCACTTCGATGCGTCGGCCGGAAGAAGATTCAATACCTCGCGACATCCGGAGGTTTTAACCAGATTTACCAGCGAGACCGTTAGGCGGCTACGCCAGAAGGCGCTGAGAGCCCTCCCGTCGGGAGCTATGCGGTCGGAATAGTCAAGGCGGTAAGGTTTGATTATGTCGTCGGGAGCGAGCCATCCGTAGGCCGACGATACTATGCGCAGACCTCGGCGTGCCCGTTCCATGGCCTCAGGCGAAAGTGATGCAGCGTCGAGAGCCTTGAATACTACGCCTGAGAATGCATCGATGGCGCGGTAGCCGTGGTTTTTGTCGGGAAAATCATAAACCATCTTCACCATTGCGGCAGCAGATTTCGGCCCTACCTTGAGGCGGTCCGACAGTTCTGACGCCGTAAGTCCGCGCAGTCCGGCCATAATTGCGTCCGCTTCGAATTCGTAGCACGGAAGCACACTTTCTCCCACCGTCGGACTGCAGCAGGGTGATTTCGGCGTTACGGCTACCTGCTTTGCCGACATGGATTTCGATTCTGCAATCAGCACAATCATAGCGCGGTCTTATTTTGAATGAGTCAACGTATGCGCCCGGCTGCCATGCGTTGGCTGACGGCCCGGTAGATTATAACTCCGGCGGCAACCGACACGTTGAGTGAGGACACATGGCCCAGTTGCGGGATGGCAATGCGTGTGGTGGCCAGACGCAACACGTCGGGAGAAATCCCAACATCCTCAGCGCCCATTACAATGGCTGTCGGCTGGGTGTAGTCGGCTTCGGTATAGTCGACCGACCCCTTTTCAGTAGCGGCTATGATGCGAAAACCGCAGTCGAGCAGATACTTAACAGAGTTGACGGTGCTACCTTCACGGCACACGGGCAGATAGCTCAGCGCTCCGGCGGATGTCTTCATGGCGTCGGCGCCTACGCTTACGCCTCCACGGCGCGGGATTACGATGGCGTCGACGCCGGCACACTCGCAGGTGCGCGCTATCGCGCCGAAGTTGCGTACGTCGGTTATTCCGTCGAGCAGCACTATGAGCGGCACACGTCCTTCCTCGAAAAGCGATGGCACCACGGTGTCAAGTCGCGCGTAGCTCACGGCCGACAGCATCGCCACCACCCCCTGGTGGTTGCGGCGCGTCAGCCGGTTGATTTTCTCAATCGGCACTTTCTGGAGGAGGATTTTATTGGCCTTGAGCACACTCATAAGTTCGCGGGCAAGGTCGCCCTGCAGGGTGTTGGCTACGAAAACCTTGTCGATTTCGCGTCCGGCCTCCACGGCCTCGATTACGGCGCGTATGCCGTATATGTAGTCGGAATTTTCCATCGGTAAATCTTGAATTCAATGTGTTTGGCTTGCGGAGAGAAGGGCGCGCGCGTTTGCGGTGGCGGCCGCGTCGACTGCCGAGCCCGAGAGCATCTTTGCTATCTCCTCAACGCGTTCGTCGGTCGAAAGTTCGCCCACAGATGTAACAGTCGATGTCTCGGTGTCGTGCTTGAACACGCGGAAGTGCCGGTTGCCCAACGCGGCTACCTGGGGCAGGTGGGTTATCGCAATCACCTGTATGTGGGCGGAGATTTCCTTCATCAGTCCACCCATACGGGCGGCAATGGCGCCGGAAACGCCGGTATCGACCTCGTCGAATACGATGGTTGGCATCTGAAGTGTCGTGGCGGCGAGCGACTTCACCGCGAGCATCAGGCGCGATATTTCGCCTCCGGAGGCGGATGAAGCAACAGTGGTCGGTGTCTGGTTCTTGTTGAAAGCGAACAGGAACTCTACGGCGTCACTGCCTGTGGGCCCGAGCGGCGTCTTGTTCAGGGCAATTTCCACGCGCAGGTTGTCCATCCCCAGCGGTCGTGCCTGGTCGGCAAGTGCGGCTCCGAGGCGTTCTGCTTCAGCAGCTCGTCGGTCGGTAAGCTCGGCCGCTACGGCCAGTGCGGCCTTTTTGGCGCGCTTTGCCTCCACTTCAAGGGCGCGGAGTGTCTCGTCGCCAAGGTCGAGGGCGCGCAGTCGGTCTGCCATCTGCTCGCGCAGGGCTATCAGGTCGTTCTCGTGGTCAACCTTGTAGCGACGCATAAGGGTGTAGATGGTTGCAAGTCGGTTTTCCACATCATCGAGCCGCGCGGGGTCGTCGGGCATATTCTCGGCCATGGTCTCGTAGGCCGAGGTAAGGTCATCGAGTTCGATACGGAGGCTCTCCAGACGCTGTTCGAGCTCGGATGTCTCTTCGCCCGGTGCGAGTTGCGCAAGTCGAGATGCGTAGCCTGATGCCTCTTCGAGCTGGGCGACGGCGCCGCTCTCCTCGCTTGCAAAAAGGCGTCGGATAGCTGCCAGGGCATCGCCAATAGCGGCTGCATTGGCCATGCGCCGTTGCTCGGCCTCAAGGGCGGCTACCTCATCCGGCTGAATTACGGCTTCTACAAGCTGATAGTGCTGAAATCGCAGATATTCTTCCTCCTCACGGGCCTGATCGAGCTGTGCGCGCTCCTGGCGATAGCGCCGCAGCGCGTGGCGGTAGGCAGTGTATGCCGCCGAGTAGCGTTCGAGTGTAGTATGATTGCCGGCAAGCGAGTCGAGCAGACGCAGCTGGTATGCTTGATCGGCCAGCAGGGCATTCTGGTGCTGGGAGTGGATATCTACGAGTAGAGCTGCAATTTTTTGCAGCTGTGCCAGCGTAATGAGCGAATCGTTGACAAACACGCGATTACGGCCGTTGGAGGCCAATTCGCGGCGAAGCGTCAGGGTGTTGGTTCCTTTTTCAGGCTCTACTCCCGCTTCTGCGAGGGCTTCGTGCAGACGCGGATCGGCATCGGCGATGGTGAATGTCGCTTCCACCACCGATTTCTCATCTGGTCGGCGGATTACGCGGCTGTCGGCCCTCGCACCCAAAAGGAGGCCGAGAGCTCCGAGAATTATCGATTTGCCCGCGCCGGTTTCGCCGGTGATTATGTTGAGCCCCGGTCCGAAAGTCAGGTCGATGGAGTCAATCAGGGCATAGTTGGATATATGGAGGTCAGTAATCATTTCTGCTTTCCTGCCTTGAGTTCGTTGATGCGTTTCATCTCGGTGGGATAAAGCTTTGACAGCAGTTCGGCCACCTTCTCGCGTTCGGTCTGCGAGGCTTTGGAATATACGTTCACCAGTTCGTCGAGTTTGGCGTCCTTGAAAAGCGAAAGTGCCACGTTCATCGGGTCGGACTGATAAATCTTATCGAGGGCTGCGAGACTTTCTGTAATGCGTTGGCGACCCTTGTCGGGCGAGAGAAACATCTCGTCGAGGCCGGTGCGGTGGTACTGGTAGAGCATATCGCGTGAGGCCGAGGTCTGCGGCTCGGTGAAAGCTCCCAGCAGGGCCGCGCGGTTTTTCTTGTCTTCAAAGGCCTTCCAGCCTCCTTCGCCCGACGACTGCGCCATCTGCACTATGGCACGCAAGCGCTCGAACGCTTCGTCGCCGCCGTGTGGAGCGAACGTGTCGCCGTCGAGGGCTATGATGAAATAGGCGTAAAAATTGAGTATGGCCGTCAGCTGGTTCTCCATCGTGTTGACGGTGAACGTAAGCGGTTCGCCCTGTTGATAGCTGAATTCTACATTTTTGTCCTTGAAGTTCAGTACCGTTGTAGTGTAGGCGCTGTTGTAGACCGGACGTGTGGATTGCACCTGAATGTCGCCCTTCACAACGTTGTCGGTATAGTCGGCCACAGTGAGGAAAAAACGGCAGTCGATGCGCTCGTTGAGCGCATACTGGTCGTTGGTGAAGTGGGTGGTGTTGAAATATTCGCGCATTGACTCTTCAAGGGTGGTGAATACGTCGCGGTTCACGTTCTGGAGCTGGTCGGTGTTGATAGTCACTTCGCAGTTGAGTTCCTGAGCGCGTAGGCCGCTGCCTGATGCGAGCGCGAGCGCCACGACCATGATGAAAAGTCTTGTCATGGTGCGGCGTAGGATTGACTGACGGGCGATGGGGGAGAGGTTCATTGTGTTGAAATGTTAATTTTCAGGGAGAGAGTCGAAAATGTCGGCGGCTACATCGGCTTTGCTCTTCAGGGGAAAGGATCGTGTGGAGCCGTCGGTGAAGACAATGGTTATGCGGTTGGTATCTGTACCGAATCCGGCTCCGGCATCTTCGAGAGAGTTGATCACCACCATATCGAGTTTCTTGCGACGAAGCTTTTCACGGCCGTTTTCGATAGCGTGATCGGTTTCCAGGGCGAAACCCACGAGAAGCTGATCCTGGCGCTTGCGTGCGCCAAGGGTTGCGGCTATGTCGGGATTTTTCACTAACTCAAGGGTGGGAACTTCGGTGTGCTCGCGTTTTATCTTGCGTGCGGCGGGATTAGCAACGGTATAGTCGGCCACTGCAGCCGCCATTATGGCAATGTCGGCGGTGGGAAAGGCATCCAGACAGGCGTCCAGCATCTCTCTGGCAGATTCCACATCTACAGTCAGCACACCTGAATCCTTGGAGGGCCGCACTTCCGTAGGGCCGAGCACCAGCTTCACGTCAGCGCCGCGGCGGGCGGCCTCCTCCGCCAGAGCCACACCCATACGGCCGGTAGAGAAGTTGCTGATATAACGTACTGGATCGATGCGCTCGCGGGTGGGGCCGGCGGTTATCAGCACGCGTTTCCCTTTGAGCGGCTGCATGAGTACGTTGCCGACCGGATTTTTAGTTCCTTTGTGCAGCGTCTCCTCTTCAAGCATGCGTTGCAGCGCCTCCACTATGTGCTCGGGCTCGGCCATGCGGCCTTTCCCCACAAGGTGCGAGGCAAGTTCGCCGCTCTCAGCCTCTACGATCCGCACGCCGTCGGATTCAAGTGTGGCAAGGTTGCGGCACGTGGTAGGATGGAGCATCATATCAAAGTCCATCGCCGGCGCAATCATGCGTGGGGCGCGTGTGGAGAGATAGGAGGTGACGAGCATGTTGTCGGCCACGCCTGTTGCCATCTTGGCGATTGTGGATGCCGTGGCGGGTGCGACCACAAAGGCATCCGCCCAAAGGCCGAGATCCACATGGCTGTTCCACTGGCCGGTGTTGGCGGTGAAGAACTCGCTGATTACGGGCCGCCCGCTTAGCGTGGAGAACGTCACCGGTGTTATGAATTCGCGGGCGTTGGGCGTCATGATTACCTGCACCTCGGCGCCGGATTTAACCAGCAGCCTGACAAGAACAGCTGATTTATATGCTGCGATGCCCCCTGTGATTCCAACAACTATATGTTTGCCTTTCAGCATCTTTTCAATCCAAATTAGTTTCATTCGGGAATGCTCCCGGTTTGTTCGGTCTAAATCCAGATTATTCTTGATTAATCCGGATTAATCACGATTATCTCGATTAATCCGAAAATCCTGGTGATTGATTGCCAACGATTACTTTTTTAATCAATCAGTTGCCCCGAATCAGCGGTGGTGTCGCATCCGGATGGCCGTGAAGCGCCGCTTGGTTTCGCTGGGGAAATCTCCCTGCTGAATCCAGTTGTAGTAGCCGGGATCCTTCTGAAGCACGTCGGCGGCGAGCTGACCTTTATATTTGCCGAAGTTGATTACCTCGCGGTGCTGGTCGTCGTAGACAAGACGACCGGCAAGGTCTACATTCTTCTGCTGCATCGAGAAATCGGATAGTCCGTCGATGTCGCAGGGGAGGTCGGCGTAGCGCTCAAGCTGCGCCAGAAGCACTTCGTAGGTGGCGCGGGTGTCGGCGTTAGCCGAGTGGGCGCCCTCCAGGTCTTTGTCGCAGTAGAAGCGGTATGCAGCCGAGAGCGTGCGCTGCTCCTTCTTGTGGAAAATGGTCTGAACGTCGACGTAGCGTGGAGCGGTGAAATCGAAATCCACCCCCACGCGGGCGAACTCCTCGGCGAGCATCGGTACGTCGAAGCGATTGGAGTTGAAGCCTGCGATGTCGCATCCCGCGAAGCTCTCGGCGAGCTGCGCGGCTATGTCGGCGAACAGGGGCTTGTCGGCCACGTCGGCGTCGGTGATATGGTGGACGGCCGTTGCTTCGGCAGGAATCGGCATTCCGGGATTAACACGCACGGTGCGCTGAAGGTCGTGGCCGTCGGGATAAACTTTAATCATCGAAATCTCCACGATGCGGTCGCGAAGTATATTGGTGCCCGTTGTCTCCAGGTCGAAGAACATTATCGGGCGTTCGAGTTTCAGTCTCATTCTTAAGCAGGGTAATGGTGGTATGGGTGCCGTGGGATCAGAAATCGCGCACGGCCATGGGCATGAGGATAATCACCAGTTCGGTGTTTTCCTCGTTTTCCTCGGGCTCGAAGCGTCCGGGGCGGGAGGGATCGGCCAGGCGGATTATAAGGTTCTGGGTCTCGATGGTAGAGAATATCTCCAGAAGGAAAGAGGCGCTGAACCCGATTACCATATTGTCGCCTGTAAAGTCGCAGGGCACGTCCTCATGGGCGAAAGCACTGTTGTTGGGGTCGTCGACTTTCATCTCCACGCGGTCGGGCGTGAAGCGGAATTTTACCAGACCATGGCTCGGATCGGTGCAGACTGCCACACGGCGCACGGCCGTAAGAATCGAGGCGCGGTCCACTGTCACAACATAGGGGTTGCTCTGCGGAATAACGCGGTTATAATCGGGGAAATTGCCTTTGATAAAGCGGCTTGTGAGGGTGATATTGCCCGATTTAAACACGGCGCTACGCGGCGAGACGGTCATTTCTACGTTTTCCTCCTTGTCGAGCAGTGTCTTGAGGATTACTGCCGGCTTGAGCGGCAGGATGAAGGAGGCGGTGATGCCGGGGGCGGAGGTGCGGTCGATGTAGCGCACGAGTTTACGTGTGTCGGTCGATACGAAGGTGATACCGTCTTCTTTCATGTCCCAGAGAATACCCATCATCTGCGGACGCAGTTCGTCGGTTCCTACGGCGAAAATGGTGTTCTCCACGCCGTTGAGCACCTGGCTGGCCGGTACGGTGGTTTTCAAGGTTTCGGCTGCCTCCTCTTCTTCCTCGATTGTGCGCGGGTACTGCTGACCCTCCATTGCCATCATGTCGAAACTTCCTCCGGGGAAGGTGATTTTCACCATATAGTTGTCGGGGTTGATGTCAAACTCCACGTCGACGTCGGGAAGTTCCTTTGCGATATCGGAAATGCGACGCGCGTTCAGGCAGAATTCACCTTCACCCTCTGCATGGGCAAGCGCCAGCTGTGCTGTCAGAGTGTTCTCCGTATCGGAGGCGGTGATGGTCAGCATGTCGTCGGCCACCTTCCAATGGAAGTTGTCGAGAATGGTCAGCGTGTTTTTGGAGTTGATTACTTTGCTCACGCCCGAAAGGGTAGAATAGAGGGCTTTGCTCGGAACTTTGAATTTCATATGGCGGTATTTGTTTGTTGTCGGTCAATGAATCTTTTAAATCCGTCAAATTTACGAATTTTTTTCAATCGGTGCAACCCCTGAATGCCTCAGGCGAACGCGCCCGAAGTTTCCAGCTGTTTTGGCGAACAATAGTGGTGACGCGACGTTTACATTTTAAAGCGAAAACGTAAAAACTGTTTAATCTCACCTAAAAACTATGGCAACAACACAAAATGCGGCTGCAGCAGCCGTCAAAAGTATTAAGGGAACGCGCACGGAGCAGGCTATTGTAAACGCCTACATAAGCGAATCCCAGGCGTATACACGTTATACCTATTATGCCCAACAGGCACAGAAGGAAAATCTTTTCCCTATCCAGCAGGTTTTTGAAGAGACTGCCGCCAACGAGCTTCATCACGGCAAGGTGTTCATGAAGATGCTCGAAGGGGGTGTTGTGAACTGCAACGTCGGTGTCGACGCCGTCAAGATTCAGGATACAGCCTCTAATCTTCGTATTTCCATCAATGAGGAGCATTATGAAGCTATGGACCAGTATTTCGCCGATGCCAAAGTGGCTGAGGAGGAAGGTTTTCCTGATATCGCCTCCCATTTCCGTGCCATCGCAGAGGTGGAAAAGCACCATATGGAGCGTTTCTCGCGCTATCTCAAGCGCCTTGAAGATGGTACGCTCTGGAAGCGAGAGGAACCGATTTCCTGGGAGTGTATGGTCTGCGGTTATATCTTCGTAGGAACCGAACCCCCAGCCGTATGTCCTGCATGCGACCATCCCTATCAGCACTACCGCGCGCTCGATATGGATTGACCTTTCTCCTGCTGCAATTAACACATGCGCCGCAAACGTCGGGATTTTTTCCTACCTTTGCGGCGCATGCCGTATCCTCACAAACTATGAATCAATATTTTCCTAATTCCGACGAAATGGCGTCATTGAGGCGGTTTGTTGCCGATAACGCTGCCGAATTGCCTGAGCGTCTGCGTCTTAAATATCATAGCGATGGACGTCCCTGGATTCCCATGGCGATAAGTCATCTTGAGTCGTTGCGCAAATCCGGGCGAAAGTTCATTGAGTGGAGTCCGGCATTCATGCCGGTGCCGCTCTCGGTAGAACAGGCATCGTCGGAGAAGGTGGCGGCACTTCATGGCCGTATAGCTGCAGCGATCGCCCCCGGGTGTCGTCGGTTCGTCGACCTCACATGCGGTCTCGGAATCGATTGTCGTGCCATTGTGGAAGCTCTTGACGCCGGAATTGAGGGCCCGGAGAGTAGGGTAGAGGCGTTCGCCATCGAGATGAGTCCATTGCTGGCACTTACGGCAGCTTTCAATTTCGGTGAGGCCGGTGTGGAGAATATTGAGGTCGTAGAGGCTGAATGCCGCTCATGGCTGGAGTATTACATAGGTGAGCCGTTCGGATTGGCTTTCATTGACCCGGCCAGACGTGGTGCTGACGGCGCCAGGGTATACAACATTCACGACTGCAGTCCGGATGTGGCGACAATGGGTGAGCTTTTTGCCCGCAAGGCGCCGCTGGTTATGGCCAAGCTGTCGCCGATGCTCGACATCACGCAGACGCTTCGCGACCTTCCGGCCACCGTTTCGCTACATGTAGTCGACGATGGCTCCGAATGCCGCGAGTTGCTTGCAGTGCTTGATTACAGAGGATTGGAATGCGCCGCCGGATTGGATGCCGAAATAGTGGTCGACAGTGCCGACCGGCCTCCATTCCGCTTCACGCTCGCCGAGAATGCTTCTGCTTCGGTTGAACTTGGCGACCCGGCAGCCGGTAGGTGGCTTTTCGAGCCTTCGCCTGCGGCAATGAAAGCTGCTCCGTTTGCTCTATTATGCTCTCGCTTCGGATTGCGGAAGATTCATCCCAATACAAATCTTTTCGTTGCTGACAGTGTAGTCGAGGGGCTGCCTGGGAAATGGATGGAGATTGTGGAGGTGCTCCCCTTCGCCTCAAATGTAATCAAGGGTTTTGCTTCGCGCTATGGGCGTGCCGACGTGGCCGTCCGCAATTTTCCCCTCACAGCCGCTCAACTGGGTGCGCGTCTGAAAATCAAGTCGGGCGGTTTGCTTCGAGTCGTCGGAGTCACCCTCCGTGGCTCCGGACGAACTGCATCTCAGCAGTCGCAGTCGCTACTGATTCTCCGGAAATAGTTCCCTGAAATTTTATTCGGGAAAAGAACGGGTTAATATCGATTCACCGAGTTTTCTCAAGCTGATTGATTACTGTTTACCCGCTTTGCTTAGCCCCGCGCTAAAGTGTTTTATTTTTGGAAAACACGCGCCATATTCCTCTTATCCTCGCGTTCCTTAATGGCCTGACGTTTGTCGAACTCCTTCTTGCCTCGACCCACGCCAATCACGAGCTTGGCATAGCCCCGCTCCGATATGAAAAGCCTGAGAGGCACGATGGTGAATCCGGCCTCTTTGCCGTTTTTCTCAAGTTTCATTATCTCCTTGCGGTTAAGAAGGAGCTTGCGGTCGCGCCGCTCGGTGTGGTTGTTGTAGGTGCCGTAGAAATACTCCGCAATATACATGTTCTTCACCCATACCTCTCCGTTGTTCACGTAGCAGAATGTGTCGGCCAGCGAAGCCTTCCCCTGCCGTATCGACTTGATTTCAGTACCGGTGAGCACTATGCCTGCCGTATATGTGTCGCCTATGGCATAGTCGAATGTGGCGCGACGGTTCTTTATGTTTACTTCCTTGAATTTCATGGGGTGAGCTATATAAGTCTGCCGAGTGCGAAATCAATCAGATAGGCAGATCCGAGTATCGATGCGGTTGCCAGTATCATGAACGGACCCACATTGCGCTCTTCAATGCCGGCGAATCGCCATCCCTTCCAGATTATGAAAACGACATAGAACGGCAGGAACCCAAGGAGGGCGATATGCACTTTGACCATATTTGCAAGCATCTCTACGATAGCAAGAAATGCCAGCGGGTAGATTGTCAGCATAAACCATCGTCCACGCAAGTCCGCGGGGTCGGTGTTAGAGTCAATCAACCGCGGGCAGTAAAACTGCAACGCGAACCGGCCGACCTGCGATGCAAGAAATAGTGTCATGAATGAAATGGCTGCACGGATAAATGCGTCGACTAAGTCGGCGGTGCCATAGACTACTCTCATCAGTTCAGACAGCGAGCAGACCGCTACAAATGGCAGAAAACAGCGTAAAAATGTCGATTGAGCAACCTGTTCGTCCCATTTCCCACGCTGAGAGGTGAACGTTGCCCCCCTCTGGAAGTCGCCGGAGTCCGCCGTCTCAGAGACACGGGTATCGAGAAATCGTTTGTCGCATTCCTGCTCCAGATCCTCCCACCCCCTGTCGGGCGAGAACACAAGCTGTATGATATTTTTGATGAACTGCAACATCGATAAATTTCTACTTGTAGGGGTATCAGCGACGGTGATTTGAAATTGTCGAAAAAACTATGAATAGAGAGCTATTACTGCTTTTAAATAAGGTGGAGGGGTGTGCAGCGCAGGGCATATTCAATTCAGCGAAATGTTCAAATCATATCTCCGCAATTGATGATGGACGTGTGGTTAAAATTGTAATTGTATCCTTTTGACTAAAAAAAGTTCTGGAAAACGGATGTAAGCATCGTATTCACAGAACTTTTTTACAGATTGTGGTCCCACTTGTACTGCGTCATTGCAGTTAAATGGGTGATATTCAGGATTGTATATGATAAAATTTGTAGAATGGACACGTCTTGAACACCCATCCGCTTCATCATTCTTCATTGCCTTATTATGCGTTTCAGACCGCCTCTGCAGTCCGAATGTCTCCATAGAGTTCTTATAACTCCCTTTCGAGTTTACAAAATTAATGTATTAAGACAATCTGTGCAATAGTCATTATCTTAATAATCCCTAAAATGAACATTGCTTGGCTGCTATTTTGGCAAGATAATGGTCCGTCTCTGCATAGGCTTGGGATTTTAGCTATAAAAAGCGAGGTCGTGCAGCAGAATGCACGACCTCTTTTTTCCCTTTTATAGTGTTGGCATTGAGCCTTAGAGTCAATACCGGCACTTTTGATGTTGCAAAGGTACTTCTTTTTTCTGATAAGTTTTCTCCAATAATTGGTTATAGACTTTTTTCTCAAAAGAACGAGCCTGTGTACTGCTCACAATATTTGTATCAACAAACCACGTTGGGCTGTTCTTATACAGATTGGATACTATATAAACGACTTTTGTCCTGAATGCTATCTCAATCCTACTCAGAGCCTTTAGTAAAATATTCCGCAGGTTAAAATCGAAATAGTATAACCTGACTGCATTATCAAAGTCCGCATCATCTATAAAGTTATGTGTACGATGATGCTTCTGAGGATATGTTGTCTCAAAAGGAAACCAATAGAACCCCATTCTGAAATATCCGACATCAAAAAGGATTTCTTTGGCTTTATCCTCGTCTCCAATAGTCATATTCCGACTACGAAGTAGAGCTATTTGTTCGTCTAATGTAATTGCCTTGCGTCCCATATCAGATGCAAATTTAGGAAAATTTTCTGACATACAGGCTGCGAAAAAATCAGTTGATTACAAATCTGACGGAATTATTCGATTCAGAACTGCGAGAGGCGCAACGGCTCGACTTTGGCAGTCGCAAGCGAGGCATCGCAGGTATTGGGCAATGCCGTCGGCGGCGTTTGTATCGAGTCCTGCACTACCGCTGACCGCATTGTCAGAATTGAAGAGCCGGCTAAACACCGAGAGTCTGATAGCCAGAGCGGGTTGCTCCGCAGGCTTCGCTGTACCTGCTCTTGCTATTTCAGCCACTCCGTGTTCTTACGCCTTCTCCATCTTTCGTTGCTGGAGCCGTTGCGCCACTCTCCGTTTGCCAGCAGTCCACGAGCCGAGACAGTGATGTACCGCCTTCCTTCGTCGTCGGTACATCACAGGCCCGTCTTTCCGGGACCGGACAATTCTATTAGCATTTCAATATTACGAAAATTTCATTCGATTATGTGACTGTATGTTTTCACCGTGCCGGAGTCGTGGCTCCTGATATTGTCTAATCAACAACGATTTTCAACTTGCTTGCCAGTGGGTAACGTGTGGTGCCGGGAATATTCTTTTGCCCTTTGACTGAAAAATCTCCAGACCTGCGGCTTGTATTTTTCCGTCAAAGGGCGAACATCCCCTCTGTTCACCCCACGCCTTTGAGGTGTCAAGCAAGCGAAAACCGATGGTGATATACAAATAAAAAAAAAGTCGCAACGATGAAAACAAACAGCCACATAAAAGGTCAAAGCGAAGCTCAAAGCCTCAGGTTCAACCAAATAAAAAAGGTTGCAAAGGTTGTGGCAATCATCATCGGAGCAATAATCGGAACTCTGGTGTGGGCGATAGTCAGACCTGTAATCCGAGGTGCGGGCTGGGTAATATCCCTTATAACCGCAACACTGATAATCTATTGGTTATTCACACTTTAATACAATACTGATATGGCTACTATGAAATCAAACAACTCTGCAATCGCAGCAATGCAGCAGATGCTCCAAGAGCGTTGCATCGCAGAACCCACATTCGCTATAAAGATGGCTCAACCGAACAAGAGTATGGAAGGTGCTGTAAATCATCTTTGCAGGACTATCCAAAAGAGCGGTCTATGCGTGGTAGATGACAAAACCGTAGAGAATATCCTCGTGGACTACTTTGACGAGCCGAACATCGAGGATGGCGGAACTCCCATCAACTGCAACATCGTGGTGTCCAAGCCGGAACTTACCGATGAGGATAAAGCCGAACTCAAAGAACAGGCTATGGAGCAGTTCAAGCAGGAACAACTCCGAGAACTCAGACGGAAGTCAGCACCGAAGGCTCAACCCAAGCCGACCGCCACCGCTCCCAAAGCCGGAGCAAAGATAGATACACCCAATCTGTTTGACCTCTAAAAATTCAATAAGATGAAACCTCGTAATAAAAAGCAACAGCATATAGTGGAACTGAGTGGGCGACTTCGCCCGCTCACCACTCCCCAAATGAATTGGGCACTCAATTCTACGATCAAACACTACGGATATAGACTGAAATCCGGAATGTGTACCTGTATGAAATGCGGTCACGAGTGGATGGAAAACCGCAACGGAATGTGCCTATGTCCCCAATGTGGCACTCAGATAGAAATCAAGGACACCAAAGAGCGAGTTATCCGTGACAAGTCCTATTTCAATATAATCACCACCATTGAAGAATATCAGGTGGTCAGAATGTTCCTGATGATTGTTGAAATGCGCAAGGGTATGAAAGCGAAACCCGCCTATCTTGAAATCGGTCAGTATTTCATTGACCCCAAAGGCAATAAGACTATTGTCGGGTTACAGAGGACAATCGGCTACTATGTTGACTCTTTCGCTTTCGGCTCACCGTTGGAGATTAGAGGTGACAATGAGGCTTACAATCACATAGCCGACCAATGGGTGTATCCACGCATCAAGGTCACTGACACTATCAAGCGCAACGGATTCAAAAATAGTTGCCACCATATTCACCCCGTGACACTCTTCCAGCAGTTGCTATCAAATCCGAAAGCCGAGACGCTGATGAAAGCCAACGAGATAGAGTTGCTCCGCTATCTATGTCACCACCCCGCAGATGTTGACAGGTATTGGAATACCATCAAGATAGCCAAGCGAAACGGATACAAGTTCACCGACATACGAATGTGGTTTGACTACATCAAGATGTTGGAGCGTATGGGCAGAGACCTCAATTCCCCCTCGCTGACAAAACCGAAAGACCTCAAAACCGCCCACGACATATACGTGGCAAAGGTCAACCGCCAACGCATCAAGGAGCAGAGAAAAAAAGAATGTCAGCAAGCCATTGAGGACAAGGCAAAGTTTGAGGAACTCAAATCACGCTATTTCGGAATGGCTATGACTGACGGAGAGATTGAAATCCACTCAATCGACACCATCGACGATTACTATAAAATCGGCGAAAAACAATCCATCTGTTGCGGTACAGCCAAATATTTTCTCAAAGAAAATACGCTGACCCTCACCGCCTACATAGGCGACAAGCAGATAGCCACCATAGAAATATCGCTTGATGACTACCACATAATCCAATGCCGGGCATTCGCCAACGGAATATGCGAGTACACCGAGCAGATAGCCGGTATCATCAACGCGAACAAGAAGATGATAGCCGAGAGAACGAGAGCATAAGTTTAACCAGACCACCGCCATCTCCGATGGTGGTAACAAATCCCCAAGAATATGACACGCATGACCAAGGACGGTATCAGCACCACTCAAGCCGGACAGGAACAGTATGAAACCTTTTACCCCTCCCACCGGGTACGTAAGGTTTCGAGAGTGATGTACGACTATCGCACCCAAGATGGAGAGTTGTTTTCTATAGTCGCCCCAACTCTAAGAGAGTGCCGTCAGAAACGTGACGAGTGGCTCGCCAAACGGAACAAGTAACCAATGCCATATCAGTGATGAAGGCGGTGAAGCGTGATGCTCCATCGCCTTCAATTTGCCAAAAATTTCGGCCGCCACGGGCGGCATGGAAGATTTCAATTGCTTAATACTCGGAAAAGCAATGCAATGGGAGTTTATATTTCCACTAATCTAAAAAGTGGAAAAGAAGAAAGACGACGGATAGATATGAAATGCGAGTCCATACACCGTACAACCGTCCGCG